>Ga0076241_151_pt1 | contig 2627 bp, 2 predicted proteins | sample RifGroF1_FD_67707 | JGI IMG/M metagenome (GOLD analysis project Ga0076241, IMG submission 67707) | Parcubacteria bacterium GW2011_GWF1_45_5 | reverse complement strand
CAGTTTTCCCATTATTTCAACCACCGAAGACAAAGGGTCAAGATACGGCCTTTCTCCTTCATCCATAAAATCTCCATGCATCCTGATGGGATAAACATCGCTTTTGGCCAAGCTCAAAAGGCAACCCCAAAGATTCCAGTTTTTGTCGGGAATGGTGGCCGGCACTGAATAAACATAATCGGGAACTTCCCGAATCTCGGCCCGGGGAAATTGCGAATAAAACTGCGCCTCGACCAAATCGCGGAATTTTTCCAAAACTCTCAAATAAAAATGAACTTCTCCGTTAAAACCCACTATTTCAAAACTGAAATAATCTTGCATAAATCCTTTGATGTATTTTTCCAGTTTGTTTCCCACGGTGCCAAAAGACCCCCAAAGTCCGGCGAAAATCAACTCCATATTTTTGGGGGTGTGGTCAACTTCTTTGGGAGGCTTTACTTCCAAAATTATCCATTTGAGATTTCGCCAATAGCGGCGCCGGATATAATACATCCAGCTTTCAAAAAAAGCGACGGCCAGAAAAAAAGGCATCCAAATCCAGCCCAAATCCAGCACCAAAACAATCGCTTTTATGTAAAGGCTAAATAAAGTCCCCAACATTAAATTGAATATTATTAAAAAGCAACGGATTCTTCTTTTTTAAAAAGAGAAAATGTTGTCTTCTCCTCTTATAATAACACAACGCCAATATTTTGAATATCGGCGTTGGGTATAACTCTTAAGATTTGATGGTGTATTTTCCTTCCTGATTTCTCTCAAAAAACTTTTTATTCTGGAGATTGATGAGAACCGTGTTTTCTTTGACGATTCTTTTTTCCAAAACTTTTTTGAGAATTTCCTGTTTGGAGAGAGGCCCTTCTTTTTTAAGAATCCCGCTGATGGTTTCCAGAACCGTTCCGGGCTGATAGCCCCATTCGGACAAAGCGTAGAGTCCGCGGCCGACCAGAATGAATCTGGGATCTTTGATCAATTCGTTGTGCACGGTTTGAATGTAGGCCGGACGGGCGGAAGGAATGCTTTTGTTGATGAGACTGGTCACTTCGCTGAAATGCAAAGGATGCCCGGCGCTTTTGAGAATTATATAAGCCTTATCCTTGACGCCCTTGGGGCTGATTTCCGGCCATTTGGCCATTCCGTATTGGCCGAGATGATTTCTTTCAATGTTTTTTGAAGCGTCAATATAAGAAGAAATGGCTTTGTCGGACAATTCCGGATGAAGATTTTTTACGGCCCCGACCAATTCAAAATCCTTAAGAACGGTTTTTTTGCCGTCCAGATATTTAACTACCGAATCAAGGGTTTTTTTGGCTTTTTTGACCGATTCCTTGTTGCCGGCCCAAGCGGTATGGAAATGATCGGATTCGGGAACTCTTTCGAATCTGCGTCCCAAAGTCATAATCAAATAGAAAGCCGCGTGGCAGCGATTCAGCTCAATCGGATCCTCTTCGCGCAAACGTTCAATCTCCTTTGAAGGAAAGCAAACAAAGTTCAAATCATTAAAAAGAGAATCCTCGCGCTTGAAATCCCCGTATTCGGACAAATGTTCGGCCAATAAATCTAATACCGGTTGGAATTTGGCGGCGATTTTTTCCTGCCTTAAAACAGCCAAACCGCTTTCTTCTATCTGGCGCACCCTTTCGCGGGTGATTTTATAGTCCTGCCCGATAGCCTCCAAAGTGTGCCTTTGGCCGTCTTTCAAGCCAAAACGCCGCGCAATCACTTCTTTGGTGCGCGGATTAGGTATATTTTGCAGCATTTCGCTGATTAAATTGACTGGATTTATCATATTTCAAACGGCCCCTCTCGGCCGTCAAATTATTATTGATAATCCTAATATATCATATCAAAAAAGATATGTCAATATTGACGTCAAGTAAAAATGGTATTTAAGAAAATTTATTGGCCAGCTTTTTCCGGCGCCAATTTTCCCAAGTGACAAGAATCGAGCTCGCCACGAAGATGGAAGAGTAGGTTCCAAAGAATATTCCCATTATCAAAAGCAGGATAAAAGACTTGATGCTTTCCCCTCCCCAGATATAGATTGCGAACAATGCCAATAAAGTGGTAAAAGAAGTATTGATCGAACGCGCCAAAGTTTGATTGACGCTAATATTCACCGTATCTTCAAAATTACTTCCCGCGCCTTTTCGCAAATTTTCTCTGATCCGATCAAAAACCACGATTGTGTCGTGAACCGAAAAACCAAGAATCGTTAAAAGCCCCGTAACAAACAAAAGATCGGCCTGCGCTCCGGCAAAATGGCCCAAGACGGCAAATATGCCGGTTGGGATAAGAATATCGTGAAAAAGAGCCAAAAGAGCGGCAACTCCGTATTTCCAGGAAGTAATAAGCCGCGAAACCTTGCGGAAAGCAAAAGCGATATAAACCAAAATCAAAACCAAAACCAAGCCAACCGCCGAATAAGCTCTGTCTTTAAGCTCTTGGCCGATTACCGGACCCACCGATTCAAAACTTTTTTCTTCAACCGGCGAAAGCGAATTCAATGAAGCCAAAATTTTCTGATGGGTGTCTTCATCAATATCCTTAAAGCGAATCAAAAAACCTTTTTCTCCCGCCGGCTGCGCCGTTGATTCGGTAATTCCGACTGAAGCAAGTTTTTCTTTTAT
>Ga0076241_149_pt1 | contig 3546 bp, 5 predicted proteins | sample RifGroF1_FD_67707 | JGI IMG/M metagenome (GOLD analysis project Ga0076241, IMG submission 67707) | Parcubacteria bacterium GW2011_GWF1_45_5 | reverse complement strand
GGATGCGGACATGGATCATGGACCGATTATCTTGCAAGAAAAAACGGATATAGGTTCCGATGAATATTTCGAGGATGTTTATGGCCGGCTGGCGCGAATGGGGGGTGCCATGCTTTTGAAACTCATCCCCCAATGGCTCGACGGCAAGATAGAACCCAAAGAGCAGGATCATACTCGGGCAACATTTTCCAAAATGCTTTCCTGGAAAGACGGGAAAGTCGACCCGGGACAATCGGTGAGTGAAATATATAACCGGATTCGCGCGTTTGCCTGTGAACCGGGGTGCTGGATGGAACCGGAGCAGAAATCGGAATCCGGAAAAGACAAAGCAGAAAGGTTTATTCTGAAAATATTCAGAGCCAAGCCGGCCATCGGTGATGGGATCGGGGTATCAAGTAATGGTAAAGGGCCGGGACTCTGCGAAATCGGCAAGCAGCTATATTTAATCTGTAAAGACGGCGCCTTGGTTTTGGAACAGGTGCAACCGCAGGGGAAACGGGTTATGTCGGGTATTGAATTTTTGAATGGGTATCGGAAAAAAATCCAGGTCCGGTTATTCGAATAGTTTGTCCCAGAACGTTTTTGTTTTTTCGGGAAGCGACAGGAGTATCCTGATTTCCTTTTCCTTTTCTTCGAAGGCCTCTTCCCCGAGCTTGATTATTTCGTTTACCCGGTCGAAATCAAAGGTGCCTATGTGCGAAATGTATGGCTTGAGACTGATCATCTTTTCCTTCGGATAAATCTGTTCCTCGGGATGTATCAGATCCATGAGATAATTCAAAATACGGAAAATACGCCATCGAAGAATGTGATGTTCTTGGGACAGTTCATGTTCCAAATTTCCGGGTACATAGCGGACATCGACGCCGATCACTACCTCGGCTCCCATATCGAAACAGGCCTGGATCGGAAAGTTATTCACGACCCCGCCGTCGACCAGAAGGTCGTTATCCCGCTCAATAGGCGTGAATACGATAGGAATGCATCCGCTTGCGAGTATTGCTTCCCCCAAAGGTCCCTTTTGGATCCTCACTTCTTTACCGGTTTTCAAGGATGTCGCCACCGCGCAATACGGCAGGGAAAGTTTTTCTATCGTCACCTCACCGATTTCTTTTTTGAGAAAATTCCGAAAGGCGCGCAACGTGAACAGTCCTCCGCCGGTGCGTACGGAGCTGAATATTTCCCGGACGGGCATGAACTGTTTCCATTCCCCGGTGCGGGCAAGGGTTTCCAGAATGGCAAAATCTTTGTTTGAGGCATACCATCCTCCGACAAGCGCTCCCATGCTCGTTCCGCTGATGCAATACGGGACGACACCGAGTTTTTCGAGACACCGAATTACGCCAATATGGGCGAATCCTTTGGCGCCACCACCGCTCAAAGCCAAACCGACTTTCATAGGTTGAATACTGAAAAAATAATGATGCGAAGCAGCTCTTTTTATTTGAGCAACACTTCTATTGTAGCTAATTCGTGGTCAATGGCAAGCAATGTTTTTGCGACATCCATGATTTGGATTGTCGTCAGGGATTCGTTTTGGAGCATTGCGTCGATTTCGCCCAGTCCGGTTTTCGCTTTGTTGAGTGTATTGACGATATTTTCTTCTTCTTTGGTGAACGAATAGGTTTCCGATTTTTCCGGAGAAAGAGTTTCGTCAAGGACAATACGTTGAACTTTTTCCTGGAATCGAGGTCGCCATGTATCATTAAGTTCGGTAAACCGGTTTGTAACCCGTCCGTGCAAGGCAGTAATACGATTAATCCCGTATTGATCCTCAATGGTCACATTGAGGGCGACCGAGTATTGAAGGGATACGGTTTGAATGATGTTTTTGGTAAACCGTGAAATGGATTGGGCCTGGAAAACAGTGGTAGTCGGGACATTTGCGTGCGATTCCAATGCTTCTATGGTTTGATCAAGGATGTTTATCTGTTCCTCAAGGGTCAACAGGTCGGCGAGGGCTTGGCGTGTCGGTTCGCCGGTAATATTCTGTAATGATGTTTGTAGGTATTGGAGGTTCTGGTAATAGAGTTTCAGGACATTTTCCCGAGCCGCCGGTTCCAAAGATTCCTCTTCAATGGCTTTAAGTTCGTTCAGGCGGTTCTGCGCGAATTTGGCGGAAAGAACCGCGCTTTCCATAGGATTATGTTCCACAAAGCTGAGCTGAATTTGTTCACCGGCAATTTTGATTTTATACCAAAGACTATCGGGGTCATTGGCCTGGCTTGCCAAGCTTACACTGAAACCGATACCTCCTATAATAATAACAATGGACGCGAATGTCATCGCCATCTTTGCAAAAAATTTGAACATAACCGGATATCCGGCAATCGGCAAATCACGTTCCATATGGGCCACGAGCACCCGGCGGAAGCTCATGAGAAACTCCCCATCGGGTTTGATGGTTTTCAAGGCCTGGATGCTTTCTATCATCTTCATTTGTGAATCACTTGGTTTCATTGGTTTTCAGGTTTTGTTCGAATAATTTGAGTGCCCGGTGGATGCCGACGCTGACTGCCCCGGTTGTTTTCCCTAAGACGTTCGCAATTTCTTTTATTTCGAGTTCGTCGATGAATCGCATAATGAGCAAATTGCGTTCGTTCTCGGGAATCTGCCGGAGAACTTTTTCCACGTTCATGCGCGCGCTCACCGACAGGAGAATCCGTTCCATCGAGTCTTCTTGGATCATGAGGTCGTCATACTCTCCTTCTTCCAGGCTTGTTTGAAGCTCAACAACCTTATTCCTGCTGCGGTACCAGTCCACGATACTGTTGTGGGCGGACCGGTACAGGAATGCCTGAATGTTGTTGATGGACTTGCCTGACTTCAGGTACTCCCATGTCTTCAAGAACACCTCGGCGACCAGATCGTTCGTTTCTTCTTGCCTGCTGGTTCGGAGATAGATATGGCGCCAGAGTTTTTTCGCATACACGTCATATACGCCTGCGAATTGATCCGCACGCTTCCAGCTGATGCTGTTAAGAGAACGTTTTTGGGGCTTTTCCCCTCTCATAGAGTTATGACGTTTTAAGGGATTAAAAATTACAAACTATTTTCACGAAAAGCGCAAGTTTTTTTGCCAATACTGGTAGAGTTTCAGGGTGACCAGCACGTCTTTCATGCAGTATTCGGCGATTTCCTTGTGTTTTCCCTGTTTGAAGAACTCGGTTACCTTGTCGCCGCTCATCTCATCTGTTTTCGAGGATTCTATGCCGAATGCTTTTGCCCAAAAATGAAGTCCCATCCAGTCGTTTTTTGCACCATAAAAACTAAGCTGATCGGCAAGATCGATATGTTTGAGGTTGAACGGTTGGCTTTCGAGGTATCGGTTTACCATGAGATTTTTACTGGGGCGAATGTTGTGGATTGCCGATCTGATCATGAGAAAAGGAATATCGAATCCCCGGCCGTTGAAGGTGACGAATTCTTCGTATGCCGGTGCCGTTTCCCAAAATTTTTGCAGAAGCTCTTTTTCCGAAAGTACGGCCTGGAAAACGATTCCTTCATCTGTCTTTGTTTCTTCCGATTTTACCGCCTGATATATTG
>Ga0076241_148_pt1 | contig 6015 bp, 6 predicted proteins | sample RifGroF1_FD_67707 | JGI IMG/M metagenome (GOLD analysis project Ga0076241, IMG submission 67707) | Parcubacteria bacterium GW2011_GWF1_45_5 | reverse complement strand
AAGAAGCTTCCAATTGATTTTGCGTTTTAATTTTAAAATAGTGCAAGGCGTCCTGCCCAAAGGGTTCATTTTATTGCGCCCCGAAAGTCAGGAGAAGCCGGGTTCCTAAAAATCATGGATATCAAACAAAATTCGGCCAGCGCTCCATCCGGCCCTGGCGCCAGCGCTCCAAAAGCGGATGAGCAAAAAGGAATTCAATCCAATGTCCCGTCGCTTTTGGTTAGGACAATGAAACAAGACCTTGCTTCGCAAGGCCAAAACGCGTCCGAAAAAAATCTTTCAATCAAACAAGCGCCCGCGCCGGTTTTTTCGATGAAACCCGCGCCAGGCGCTTCCGCTCCGCCCAATCTTCCGATCCAGCAAAAAAGCAAATCATCTATTGATATTCCTTCCCTTAAGCCCATAATCCCCGAAACCGCGAAAATTACTCCGATTGAGCCGCCCAAACCTGCGCTTTCCCAGCTCAAAGAACAAATCAAGCCTCAAACTGCCGCGCCTCCGATTCCGCCAAAACCGATTATTCCTCCGACAATAGCGCAAAATCATCCTTCCGCGCCTTCCAAACCGGAAGTAAAAACGGAAGCCGAAAAAAAACCGAGCGTTCCTCCCGTCAAACCTTTGGTTCCGCCGGGAGAAGAAATTAAAAAAATCACGGCCAAATCATCATCCGGCTTTAAACTCGCTTTGGCTATCGGCTTGATTTTAATCGCCCTAACCTTGGCGGCAGGCGGTTGGTATTGGTGGCAGAAACAAGGCGAAGGGCCGACTGCTCAAAATACTCCCACGCCTGCTCCTTTCCAAACTTCCACTCCAACACCCGTTCCGCAGCCAAATCCATTATTTTTAATGGATGGGACGGAAATTTCAATTCTTGATTATCCGGCAACAGACGCCTCGAGAGAGCAAGCGATCAATATTTTGACAAACACCTCGCGAAACCAAGGTTTTTCACATGTTATTTTCAAAAATAACGAAAACAGCTTTTTGACCCTTAAAGAAATAACGGACTATTTCAACATAACGTTTTTTAACGCGATTGGAACGAGCACGGATATTGATTTTGTCAATCCGGAACAGTTTTCCTTCTTTATTTACAGCCAGCAATCTTCGTCTTCAACCCCTTTCGCGCCGCATAACCGGGCGGGAGCGGCCATTGCCGTCAAATATCCGTTTCAGGACGGTTCGCAATTGATGCAAGCTATAAAAATCAAAGAAAATTCCATCCTGCAGGAGCTTGATTCATTATTTCTTAACAACCAAATAGATATTGCTCTCAACAAGGAATTCCAAGATAATATTTATCAAGGAATTTCCATCCGCTATGTCAATTTGCCGACTTCCGATATTTCCCTCGATTACGCCGTAGTCAATAATCTCTTGGTTGTCGCGACATCCAAGCAAAGCATGTACGCGGCGATTGATAAAATTTTGGAATCTTCGGGCAAATAATTTTTTAATCAAATGAATGAGAAAGAAAAGGCAGTCATTGAAACAATAAAATTTTACGGCCTTTTGGAAAGGCCGCTCGCAGAGCTTGAACTTTACAGATATCTTTCCGCCCAAAGCGGAAAGATATCTTTTTTTGACACGATCGAAATCCTTGAAAAATCGCGAATTGTCAAAAATATGATCCGGCAAAAAAACGGCTTGATATTTCCCAACAATCAGGAAGATCCGACCGCCTCGCGAATCAAAAAAATAAAAATAAGCCAGCAAAAATGGAAAGTTCTCAAAAGAAAAATCAAATGGCTTTTTCTCCTGCCTTTTTTCAAAGCGATAGTTTTGACGGGATCAATGAATTTTTTCAATTGTTCCCCCAAAAGCGATTTTGATTTATTGATTATCGCGCGGAAAGACAGAATCTGGTCAACGCGTCTTTTTATTACGGCGCTTTGCGAAATTTTCGGAATGCGCCGTAAGGCCGGAAAAACCGAAAACAGATTCTGCCTGAACTGTTTCGTTTCGGAAGAATATTTGGAAATTTCAGAAAAAGCCAAACCGAGAAATTTCTATTCGGCCCAGGAATACGGACGGGCAAAACTTTTGATTGAAAGAGACGATGAAATATTCAAAAAATTTCAAAAACAAAATTGCTGGATTAAAAATTTTTTAAATGCGCATCCTTGGCCGGGAAGCGAATCGCAAAAATTAAAAGAGATAAAATTTTTCGCCGGCCTGGTTAAAATTTTTGAATTTCTTCTTTCCAACAAATTCGGAGATTGGCTGGAAAAAAAAGCGGGGGAGCGGCAATCGCGCCGGATAAATTCAAATTTAAAAATAGAACCGGCCGACCAAATCTGCGTCAGCCCGACATGCTTGATGTTTCATCCCAATTCAAAAAGCTTTGAAGTAATGGAGAGAATGGAAAAATCCGAAATTTGAAATCCGAAATCCGTCCCGCCGCCGCGGGACGGATTTCGCGCTTCGAATTTTTAACTCTGTGGATATCTTTATTGACACATCTGCCTAATAATTGGTAAATTATAAATAGTTCACGGCTGACTGCCAAATATTTTAATAAGTTTTTATTAGTTCTTTTCAAAGCCTGCGATAGCAGGAACAGTCAGCGGAACCGAATAGTGGTTTCCTTTCTCTATTGTCGTGCCTAAAAGGGCCTCAAATATAAAAAATTAAAGGCCCGGAAGGTCGCCTGAAAGGGTATAATCGAGAGAGGTTGAGGGGCATTGGCCCCAGAAGTAATATAAATTTGGGCTTTCAATGCCCCTCATTACGCCAAAAAGCGCAAAACCCGCATTTTTAACCCTTGTTGAGGGTTTTTTTGTTGCCTTGCCGCGCGAAAAGAGATAGAATGGAATAGAAGAATAAATAAATACAAGGAGATCAAATCCATGGAAAAAGAAAAAATAGAAAAATTCAAAAAACAGCTTGAAGAAAGGAAAAACAAACTCGAAGAAGAATTGTCATCCATAGCTAAAAAAGATCCCTTGGTTAAAAATGACTATGATGCCAAATTTCCCGATTACGGCACCCAAAGTTCCGACGAAGAAGCCTTTGAGGTGGCTTCTTACGAAAGCAACCTTTCAATGGAACAGGCCTTGGAAATAAAATTAGCTGAAATCAAAGCCGCTTTGGAAAGAATAGAGAAAGGAACTTATGGCAGATGCGAGAATTGCCAAGAAGAGATAGATGAAAAGAGATTGGAAGCTATGCCGGAAGCCAAGATTTGCGTGAAATGCAACAAATAAATACGAAAAAACCGTTAAAACACCCCTTAAAGGGTGTTTTTTATTGGGATTGAGAATATAATACGAATAAGGTCTCCAATTCCCAAGTTCCAATTTCTAATTTCTAATAAAACGTCCAAAATCCAATGACCAAATCCCAAACATTCTGAATTTTAAGCATAAGCTAAAAATTCAGAAATATTGGAAATTGAGAATTGAAAATTGGAAATTTTTAGGAATATGTCTTCCAAAGTCTCTTCCGCCGCTATTGTCGGCCTTTCTTGCCTTCCTATTGAAGTGGAAGTCGATATGGCTCCCGGTCTTCATATGTTTTCTATCGTCGGTTTGCCTGATGCCGCCGTCAACGAAGCTAAAGAGCGAGTCTCGGCAGCCGTAAAAAACTCGGGAGCTTCGCCGCCTCATCATTCAAATCTGCTCCGGCGGACATCAGGAAAGAAGGACCTTCATATGATTTGCCCATTGCCATCGCTTTTTTATTGGCTTCCGATCAAATTCGAGTGCCGGATGTTGATTCAAAGTTATTTATAGGAGAATTATCTCTTGAAGGGAAATTAAGACCGGTTAACGGAGCGCTTTCTGCCGCTCTTATGGCTAAAGAAAAGGGGTTTAAAACCTTATTCCTGCCAAAAACCAATGCGATTGAAGCGGCCATGGTAAAAGATTTGGATATTTATGGAATAGAATCCCTCGAAGAGTTGATTTTATTTTTGGAAGGTAAAACAGACCTGCCGCCAGAACCAAAAGCCGATTTAGAAAGCTTCAATACGGAAATAGAATCGGAATTCGATATGTCTTTAATAAGAGGGCAGGAACACGCTAAAAGGGCTTTGGAAATTGCCGCTGCCGGACATCACAATATCCTCTTTTGCGGTCCTCCCGGCACCGGAAAAACTCTCTTAGCCCGAACAATAACTACTATTTTACCTCCCCTGTCTTTTGAAGAAGCTCTTGAAGTGACTAAAATTTTCAGCGTTGCCGGACGGCTTAATCAAACCGAACCCATAGTAACCAACCGCCCCTTCAGGAGCCCGCATCACACGGCCTCTTCGGCCGCGCTTGTGGGAGGAGGCAATCATCCGAGACCCGGAGAAATTACTCTGGCCCATCGAGGAGTCCTGTTTCTGGATGAATTGCCCGAATTTCACCGGGATGTGCTTGAATCTTTGCGTCAGCCTCTCGAAGACGGGATAATTACCGTCGCCAGAGCCAGCTCGGCTCTTGAATTTCCGGCTCGCTTTATGCTTGTAGCGGCAATGAATCCTTGTCCTTGCGGCTATCTAACCGATCAAATAAAGAGATGCGTCTGTTCTCCTGGACAAATAAGCAAATACAAACGCCGAATTTCAGGACCATTGCTTGATAGAATAGACTTGCACATAGAAGTGCCGCCAATGCAATTTGACAAGATGACAGGCCAGCAAGCAGGGGAAGATTCCCGGATTATAAGAGAACGGGTTATTAAGGCAAGAAAAATTCAAGAAAAAAGATTCGATCAAGAAAAAATTCTGACTAATTCGGAAATGAGCGGAAAGCATTTGAAAAAATATTGCCAAATTGATTCAACGGGACAAAATATTCTCAAAACTGCTATTAATAATCTTCACCTTTCCGTTCGTTCTTATCATCGAATCTTAAGAATAAGCAGAACCATCGCGGATTTATCAGAATCAAATCATATTCAAGCCAATCACATAGCCGAAGCGATTCAGTATCGTCCGCATGAAGACAAATTCAACTAATTACAGATTTACAGACACTTACGAATATACGGATAAATTTAAATTAAATCCATTCGTATATCTGTATTTATCCGCAAATCCTAATTTACTTTGAATTACGAAACTCGCTTATTGTCATTCCGGGCCAGCAGGCAGAGCCGGAATCCAGATTTTATCTTAATTTTCTGGATTCCCGCTTGGGGCGGGAATGACAAATCGGGTGTTTCGCAATTCAAGGCAATTTATGATAAACCTTCCTAATCATATTGCCATTATTCCCGATGGAAACAGGCGCTGGGCGAAAAAGAATAAAATTTCATCTTTTCTGGGGCATAAAAAAGGATCTGAAAACTTTAATGGAATATTAAAGGCAACCTTGGATTTCAAAGTTTATTGTCTTTCGATATGGGCATGCTCCAGAGACAATATCCAAAAAAGAAGCAAGAAAGAAGTTGATTTCTTGTTCAAGCTTCTGGAAATTAATTTTAATAAATTAAGCCAAAGCGAATTTATCCATCAAAATAAAGTGAGAGTTGAAGCATTTGGCCGTTGGGAATCTTTGTTTCCGACAAAGCTTAAGAAATCGGTTATTAATCTTGCAAACATTACTAAAGATTATAAAAAATATCGGCTGAATTTCTTGCTTGCCTATAACGGAACAGACGAAATGATTGAAGCTGTTAAAAAAATATCTTCCTTAAAAGAAGATATAAACGAAGAAACGATAAAAAACAGCCTCTGGACAAAAAATCTTCCTCCCGTTGACCTGGTTATCAGAACAGGGGGAGAACCTCATTGGTCCAATGGTTTTATGATGTGGCTCACCGCCAATTCTCATTTTTATTTCACATCCGTCCTTTGGCCGGAATTCGGAGAAAAAGAATATATCAAGGCTGTTGAAGATTATTCAAAAAGGCAAAATAAGAGAGGAGCGTAATGGTTAATTTTCAATATCTAAACTCCGCAAAGAAAGATTTGTTTGAAAATTAAATATTGCCTTGAATTACGAAACACCCGATTTGTCATTCCCGCCCCAAGCGGGAATCCAGAAAATTAAGATAAAATCTGGATTCCGGCTCTGCCTGCTGGCA
>Ga0076241_145_pt1 | contig 8214 bp, 11 predicted proteins | sample RifGroF1_FD_67707 | JGI IMG/M metagenome (GOLD analysis project Ga0076241, IMG submission 67707) | Parcubacteria bacterium GW2011_GWF1_45_5 | reverse complement strand
TTGGCGGTGGGGGCGAGATTCGAACTCGCGATGCCCTTTCGGACATTCTGGTTTTCAAGACCAGCGCCTTCAACCGAGCTCAGCCACCCCACCAACTCACGACATTATAACAAACCGACTATCCCCGGGGAAGCCAGACACGACCATTATCGCCAGCGACCCGTAAATACGCTATCCACACTTCCATTTTAAGGAACATATACTATGCTAATAGCTAAGCTATATATGACAGAACCATCCATTTATTCGCCATCAACACCAACGACCAATGGTTTCGAACTTCCCAAGACTGTCGGTATTATTTACAGCGAGGTGCGCCGCGAGTACTTCCCCACCGAGACCCAGTACCTCACCGAACAAGACGCCGAACATGAAGCCCGGGTCATCGGTTCGTATTTGGAAAAACTCAACGTCCGCGTCTATTATTATCCGGGCACTCCCAACCTTGTCATCAATCTGGCTCAGGATAAACCCGATATGGTCATCAACCTGGTTGGTTCGATCCGCGGGCAAGAATATTTGTCCGCGACCATCCCCGGCATCCTTGAATCCTTGAATATTCCTTATACGGGATCGGGAATCCTCGGAGAGTCCCTGGTCTATAACAAATTCCTGGTCAAAGAACTTCTCCAGTCCCATGGCATCCCTGTCCCCCGTTTCCAGCTCATATCCAACCCGCTTGCCTTACTCGATCAGACCCTGCAATTCCCCTTGATTTCGAAGCTCAATGAAATCCACGGAGCAGTGGAAATCACCGACACCGCAGTCTCGGAAAATGAAAAACAGCTGCGCGAGCGTTTGAAATTCCTCATCGCAACCTACAAACAACCGGTGCTGGTCGAGGAATTTATCGCCGGGCGCGAGGTCACCGGCATACTGCTCGAGGGGCTCAACAAAAAAGTATATTTAGCGGCTTCGTCACGACGATATCCGAGATACATCATGAGGGAAATAACAGAACCCGAGCGGGAAACTCCGGGCATAACGGCAGATGACTGACCGAAGCTGGCGCCAACAACTACCGTTACGAAAAGTACCTGGATCCGGCACTCGCGGAATATCTCAAACGTGCCTTTGACATCCTCCGTATGTCGGATTACGGCAAATTCGACATCCGCATCGACCAGTCGGGGCGATACTATTTCATCGACAGCAACAGCAATCCGGCTTTCGGGCCCAAAGAGCTTGATATCGCTATTGCCAATATCCTCGGCCTGTATAACATTTCGTTCCCTGAAATCCTCAAACGGTTGCTCCTGAACACCATGCGCGACGCGACCGGAAAAGAAAGGGTCAACCCGTCGCCGGACAATAACGAAGACACTAAGACGGCTTAATGACTTGTTCGCAAGGTTTAACCATAAGAATAAACGCCCGGTATCGGGCGTTTATTCTTGGCTTCAACGTGCCCCCGCGAGGAATCGAACCTCGATCGCAAGATCCGCAATCTCGCATTCTATCCGTTGAACTACGAGGGCCCTACCATGCTCTGGTTATCACCAGAGCTTCGAGGGGCAAGCAAAACGCGTTTAAACCACGGCTTGTCCGTCCGAAGCTTTAGTGCCAACTAAAGCGCAGGAGGAAACTACGCCGACGCTTCGGTCGGCGCTCCGACTTTGCGTCGGGGCGAGGGCAAACTACCAGAACATTCTGTCGAATGAATCGAACAACCCGCCTGTATACTCCTTTTGCGGAACATATTGATTGACGACCAAACGCATACGTTCGGCGTCTTCCAACGGGACCGGGATCCTGAATTGACCGCCTTTACTCTGGCGAAACACGAAAAACCGATCCTGTTTTGTCGCGTACGGCACCGTGGAAAAATATCTGAGATCAATGAATGACTTCAACTCTTCATCCACCCACAACCCGGAATCGGTGATGGCGAATTTATGAAGTTTCGGGGCATGCCCGAATCCAGGAATAAACAGTACCACTCCGATGATAAAAAGAGAAAACGCAAATAGGTAATTGGAAAAGTACAGCGCCCACGCGATCATGAGTCCCACCAAAACCAAAGTAATTTTGACGTACTGTTGCGCCTTTTTCAGGTTACGATATTCCGGAGCACGCCATTCGAACAATACCCGTTCTCCGAAATACTGAGGTTCGCTTTTTTTTGTTTGGGATCGCGGCATAGGCCAAGCATATCATATCTTATCTTTAAAATAAATGGATTTATCCTGCGATTTTTGCTACAATGGGTAAATCATACCCTGGAGGAGTCGCATAGTTGGCCCATTGCGAGGGTTTGCTAAACCCTTGAGCTGAAAAGCTCACGTGGGTTCGAATCCCACCTCCTCCGCCTTCGTCACGACGCAACATCGGAACTCCGGCGAAAGCAGTCCGTCAAAGAACAAAAACACATGGCAAAAACAAAGAATAATCTTACCCTCCGGCCACCGGTAGTGGTCGTCATGGGACACGTTGACCACGGCAAAACCTCGCTTTTGGATTACATCCGAAAATCCCGCATCGCGGCACGCGAAGCAGGAGGTATCACCCAGCATTTGGGAGCATATGAGGTCGAGCAACAAGGCAGACGTATCACCTTTCTCGACACCCCGGGGCACGAAGCATTTGCCGCCATCCGGCAGAGGGGAGCGAAGGTTGCGGATGTTGCGCTTTTAGTTATCGCGGCGGATGAAGGACTGAAACCACAGACTCTTGAGGCACTTTCATACATCAAGAGCGAAAAGCTTCCTTTTATTATCGTTCTCAATAAAATCGACCGGCCGGGAGCCAACCCCGACAAAATCAAACAGGCACTCGCAGATCAAGAAGTGTATGTCGAGGAATGGGGTGGCACGGTACCGTGCGTACCAACCTGCGCGATATTGGGAGAGGGTATTGATGCGCTTTTGGAAATGATTCTGCTCGTCGCCGACATGGAAGAATTGACGGCAGACCCCCTTGCCCCGAGTACCGGCATTATCCTTGAATCGACCATTGATATGCGCCGCGGCATTGAGGCAACCATACTGGTCCTGAACGGCACGCTCAATATCAATGACACGATTTACACGACAAACGCTAAAGCAAAGGTAAAATACGTTGAAAATTTTCTAAGAAAACGGGTTGCCTCGGTCACCTTCTCTTCGCCCTGCGTGGTGACCGGCTGGGACACCCAACCGCTGGTCGGTGACACCTTTACCGAAGTAACGCCCGAATCCTTGCCCGTACCAGCCAGCCGCGTCATGCCCGACACAAAAAACGTATCCGAAGAAAAAAACCAAACCACCTATAATTTTCTCTTCAAAGCGGATATGTCGGGGTCGCTCGAGGCATTATGCCTGATGTGCGAACAGCTCTTAGTGGACCTCAAGATTCCTTATGTTATTGTCGGACAATCAACCGGCGACATTGTGCTCGGGGATATCAAATCAGCGGAAAACACCAACGCGATTATTGTCGCCTTCAACAGCAAACTGACTGCGGAAGCAAAAGGATACTATAAACCGGAAAAGACGGTTCTTTTCGAAGGCAACATCATCTACCACCTGATCGAAGCTCTTAAAGAGCATCTGGAAAAAATCACGAATCCTCATCTTGAAAACATCTTAGCCCGGCTCACCGTCATTGCCGTATTTTCGCAGAAAGACAAAAAAAACCACCAAATCGTAGGAGGGCAGCTGACCGAGGGGACACTTAGGGTTCCGATGAAATGCAATGTCGTACGAAACGAAGAAAAAATCGGAACCGGAAAGCTTTTGAGCATCAAGAAAAACAAACAGGAATTCGACACTTGTGAAGCTCCCGGAGAGTTCGGCGTTCAAATCGAACTACGCGAAGACGGTCTCCTGATCCAAAAAGGAGACATTATTGAATTCAAGAAATAAATCCCGTGGACGAACAAAAACGAGGACGCATCGAAAGCACAATCCAAAAAGAACTCGGTATAATCATCGAGCGCGATCTTGATGTAGACCCCAATCTTCTTATCACCATCACCCGCGTGGAATTTTCACCCGACAACCGCCAGGCAAATATCAGAACATCGGTGTTCCCGGAACAGGAACAGGAAAAAACACTCGCACTCCTGAACACTTCCGCAAAATCGTTCATCCGTCCGTTGCAAAAACGAATCCGCATGGGGTATATCCCTCATCTCATCTTCATATATGACCCCGGTATCGTCCATAACGCACGAGTTCAGGAACTTATTGAAAAAAACAAGGAATCAAGGTAGGGTGAAGACATGGCCTGGTAGCCAAGTAGTAAGGCAAGGGTCTGCAAAACCCTCATACGCGGGTGCAATTCCCGCCCAGGCCTCAAATACCAAATAAAAACTAAAACTACGTCTATATCGTCGCGTTTTTACAAAATCAAAATGATGATATAATTATGCTATGGTTGACTTAAAAAAGTTACACCACAAGACCTTTGGTATACCATTGGCCTTATTGCAACCGATGGCCATCTCAGCAAAGATCGTCGACACATCGACATTACTTCAAAAGACAGAAAACACCTCTTCACGGTAAGAAAAAGGTTAGGTCTTACGAACAAAATAGGAATGAAAGCCCGTGGTGCCAAGAAGGTTAAAAAATACTCACATTTAACATTCGGGGACGTACGATTCTATCATTATTTACTAGGTATAGGATTTGTTCAAAGGAAATCAACTCAACTTGGAATTCTAAAAATAAACATGTCCTATTTTGCTGATTTTCTTCGCGGAGTTATAGATGGGGATGGATCAATCTCTACATGGATACATAAAAGCAATCAACACAGACAATGGTCTCTCCGTATCACATCAGCGGCACCAACTTTTATATCTTGGTTACGTGTAGAAATAGAACAATATTTCAACGTGAGAGGGAAATTATATCATTACTCCTATACTTATAAGAAAAATCCGATTTATATATTAAAATTTGGGAAAATAGCAACACAACAAATCATTGGACAAACGTATTACAAGGATGCAACCGGCCTATCAAGAAAGATACAATTGAAAACTGAATGTTTACGTGACGGAAAGAAAATGGTAAATTACGGAGGTGTTTTATGCCCGGGTGCTGGAACTGGCAGACAGCCCTGACTTAAAATCAGGTGAGCGCAAGCTCGTGTGGGTTCGAATCCCACCCTGGGCACCACAAACGAACTAAATGGCTTTTTCAAAGCCATTTGGTGCGTTTATTCTACCAAATCAGAACCTATTTTCAAAATCAGTAATCAATGGAGTTCCCCGCGCGCTACGCGCCTCTGTGCGAAGCACAGAGCTTCTGCTGAAGCAGAAGTGCGGGAGAACGCTCTGCACTCCGCCACAATGTTTTTGGGGGAAAGGAGGCGGAGCGCAGAAATGCGGAACGCGAGCGAAATTTTGCGAAATGCTGGGGGTTTGGGGGAAAGTATTTCGCAAAATTCGCTTCGCGTACTTCCTGATTTTTTGGTGGGGATTTCGGCGGGCATCAACAAAGAAAAATACACAACATTGAAATCTCGGCAAAGCCGAGATACAAAATTATTGTTTAGTTTCTTTATACGCTACTTCAAGTATATATACGTCGGGGTCATAAAAATCAACTGTATGGTAACCACCTTTTGGGTGCCAATCATCCTTAACCTCAAGTGGGCCACGAATTATTTTCGTACCGTATTTATTAAGAAATTTTCCTACAGCTTCAACCATTTTTAAATCGCTTGCATTAAAACACATATGTCGTGAACCGAGCATATTTCTTTGTTCATTTTCGGAATTTCTTTTCGTAAATACAGATTCCTTTAGATATATTTTTGTATCTCCATATTTAAAACCGGTAGCATCAACTTGTTCCCAGCCAACAAGCGAAAAAAGTTCAGTATAAAATTCAACCGAACGATGTAGATTTGAGACCAGTATTTCAATGTGTCGTATTTCAAGTGGCATACTATTATTTAAAATTAACTTCTGCTTCATCTCCGAAAAAAGTATATTGATTATTTTCAACTAAAATCCCTTGTCCGTCTCGCAAAATCCGAAGTGGATATTTTAGAGTTTTTATTTTTTCCTTTACTAATTCCTCCGCTTCATTTTTGTAATGGACTTTTAGTACGAAAGGAACATAATTTAATCCCGAAAAATCAGTAAGTCCAAATCTGTCTCTGCCTGTTTCATTCCAGTTTGCTACTTCAATCGTTGGACACATGATATATGCTCCCGCACTTGTGCCAATATAGATTTTTCCCTCACTCAATAATTCTTTAAGCACTTCTGCAAAACCATTTTCTCTGATTGCTTTTAATAGATAAAAAGTATTTCCACCCTCAACATGAATAACATTTTTATTCTTGAAAAAGTTTTTTAGTTCTTCTTTACTTTTCCCTTCAATATCCATTTCCTCAAAAAGAATGTGATTTTCTCTCATAGAATTCTTAACTTTTTCAAAAAATGTTTTATCTCTTGCAACTTTTGAGGCGGTCATGACATATCCGATTTTCATTTCGGATTTTGAAATACCAGTTAGGTCATAACCATATTTAAAAAGAAAACTTAAATCTGAGGCAAGGATTATCTTCATATTATTTTATCTTAGATAAATCACCATTAAGAATAACTGGGAACATCCCGTATAATTCTTCCTTGAAACTTGAACTTTCGTCTATTGGGTTTAATATGTAAATTGGTTTTTTAAGATAAAAATCAATAGCTATTTCACTCAATACTGCACCTCCTATATATCCATCTTTCCCATTTTTCTTATAATTTAATATCAGCACAACATCTCCTTTTTCAACTTCATTAAAATGTTTTTTGGTTAAGTAAGCTTTTCTTTTATAATCTTCTGGTCTTTCCATCCAAGTCTTATATGTTTCTACCTTAAAATCATTGCTCTTTACCATTTTGTTTACGGTCAAAGGAACTCTAACCTTAAAACCCAAATCTTTGAGTTGTTTTTGAACTTCTACAACTTGAGAATAAAAAGAGGCACTTGAACATATTACTATTGTTTTTTTGATTTTCTTTTTCATATTATTTCAGCAAAATTTCTCTCGCTTGATTAAAAATATCTAGCATATCTTTTTCAAGAATAAGAGGAATAAACTTGTTTTTATCTGTTTCTGAAAGATGAGAAAGGTCGTCAATTTTCCAAACAACAAAACCTTGCGATTTTCCATCCTCAATTTGTAAATCATTTATTGAGCCGTCGTAAAGATAAGTGTATTGACTGCGAATAGTGTTATTTGTTAAACCAGTTGCTTCGTCAAAACTTTTCTTTCTCATCTTTTTTATAAAAACAAGTTTATTCAAATCAATGTCAATTCCTGTTTCTTCTTTACATTCCTTAACCGCAGTTTTTTCATACGACATTTTTGGTTCAACATGACCACCGACTGTCGCGTCTAACTTGTCGGGATAAGTGTCTTTGTCTTTTGCTCTATGTTGAAAAATGATCTCTGATTTTGGAGTAAGAAACCAGATGTGAATTTCACGATGAAGCAATCCATTTTGGTGGATTCTGGCACGAGTTTCAAGACCAACGACATTATCATTTTCATCTGTAACTTCCAACATTTCTAATGGATTGCTCATAAAATGATTTTATCATTTTTCTAGTATTTTTTAGCGTCATTTTGTGGTTTGCTGTAATCCACGAAGACAGAAATGGGATTTTGACTTTTGCTGTTCTGGATGTTGGCCAAGGCGATGCCCTTTTTATTGAATCTCCCACGGGTACGCAGGTTTTGGTGGATGGCGGTCCCGGCAAAACCCTTATGCGAGAAATAACCGCTGTCATGCCATGGTATGACAGACATATAGATATGTTGGTTGTAACCAATCCGGACAAAGACCACTACGAGGGATTCATACCTCTTACGGGCAAATATTCTATTGATGTAGTGGTTGAACCGGGAACAGTATCGCTAACTTCGGAGTATGCAGTGTTGGAAAAAGAAATTGCTGTGAAGAAAATAACCAAAATTTTGGCCAGACGAGGACAAATAATAGACCTCGGTGGAGGAGCGTATTTGCAAATCCTTTTTCCTGACCGTGACGTTTCCGGATTATCCTCAAATAACGGCTCAATTGTTACGCGTTTAGTTTATGGCCATACATCCGTTATCTTACAGGGCGATTCTACTTCAAATATAGAGAATTATCTAGTTACACTAGGGGAGGGTAACTTAAAAAGCACCATACTCAAAGCTGGTCACCACGGCTCGCGGACAAGTACATCGGAAGAATATGTTACAGCGGTTTCACCGCTGTGGACGGTTATTTCT
>Ga0076241_101_pt1 | contig 8238 bp, 10 predicted proteins | sample RifGroF1_FD_67707 | JGI IMG/M metagenome (GOLD analysis project Ga0076241, IMG submission 67707) | Parcubacteria bacterium GW2011_GWF1_45_5 | reverse complement strand
GCGGCTCAAACGATCGTGAAGATTTTTGTTATGACCGTGTAATGAAAGGTAAAGCTTAATGACATCTTGCCGCCCCTCCAGCACCTCTCGGGAGAATCTCTTGTCGGCGAATCCATACCCGTTCGTTTTTACGGCAATTTTTTTGAATCCCAAGGCAAGACACTTGGTGATAAGGGATGGGAAATACGGCACCTTGGTTGGCTCGCCTCCGTCAATACTCAACAATTCCGCCCCACGGGCACGCTGTTGCTTCAGCAACGCGACTACTTCCGGGAACGACAAACGCACCCGCGGATCGTCCTTTGCCAAGCAAAACACGCAATCTTGAGTACAATCGCTCGTAAATATCAATCGGTAATGTTTCATTGGCACAGAATGCTTAGGATGCCTGACTTTCCAAAAAATCCTGGTATATCTCATCCCTGTCTCCATACACGTTCCAGCTCTGCTTCCCGACCCGACCGTTCACGAAACGCACCACAGCGCCTTGTTTCATATACAACTCAACACATTCTTTGAAATGTGCCGGCAGGCCGTATTCGGTACACACGGTAAGGTATTCCTGGCCCCACAACGATCTCGGGAGCGGACGCGAAATCTTAAAATATACGTGATTTTTTTTCAAAACCGACAGAAAACGCCGCACCCGCTCTCCGTCCTGACGGCTGGCGGTCTCGGAATTGAAATCAAACTTCAACAAAAACAACGTTAGTTCAACCCGCCGATTCTTGTATGCCAGAATATCCTTCGCCAATGCAATCAGGTCGTCCGATGCGGTCACATACACATACGGATTCTCGCGCATCGATCCCCCGACTCGCTGCACCGAAAGCGAAAACGAATGGTATGTCAAACGATACGACAGCACGCCGTGCTGCAACTCCAAGCAAGGGATTTTGCGCACCAGATACTTATCCGTGATGTACTTGAACATAGAAGCGGGGAATTGTTTGTCCACGCTGTCGCAATGACGCCGCACCGGAAAAAACGATCCGTGCCGATGGGCAATCTGATAAAGACATACCGCGCCGCACGCAGGAGCCTGGGAACAAGATGCGCACGCATTCGCCTTAAGAATGGCGCGAATCGTTTCCTGGAACCACTCTAACTTCTGAAAATCAATATCAAAATCCTTCTTCTCGGGATTATACCGTCCTATAATGAACTCCTTGAGGAACGGATACGCCTTGAAATCGTACGGGCCCGTATGCCGCTCGCAGGCAGACACATTCCCATACGGATCTAGCACAAAGAAAGATTTCGTATAGATGCCGCAGGTGACCGTAGTCCCTATCCGCGACAGATACGGATCATAGTCACGCATCCCTACCTCATCCTGCAATTCGGCCAATACCAGCAATTCCTGCAGATGATTTCGTTTCCGGAAAACCTTACGCTGTCTGAATTGTTTCACTTTAATCATTCCCGCAGTCGCTCCCACATTTTCCAAAACCCCGAACATCAATCGTTGCACGCCAAGCTGGAAAAAATAGTTGATGACCTTTTTCTCATTTCCAAACGTGTCGTCGGTTATGGTTGCACGTACTCGAAAATTTTTGCCCATACGGACAAACTGACGAATGGTCCTTTCCACCGCCGGACTGCTCTTGCCGCCGGATGCCAACGGACGGTATTTATCCTGAATAAACCCGGGTCCGTCACACGAAACCTGAAGCTCATCAATATTCCGCGCCAACCACGTCGCGATTCGGGATGTCACGACTCCGTTCGTAGACAAAGGGTTCACCTTAACTCGTTTCACCTTCCGTTTTGCATAGGCAATAACATGCCGCAATGAATCAAACACAAGCGTCGGCTCGCCTTCACCCACGATATTAAGATTCAGTTCCCCTTCGCAGTATCGGGATACGTAATCAATGGCTTTCTTCGCCAACGAAAGAGGCATTATTGCCGTCTCGGTTCTCCGCCCGCTGGATGCGTAACAATACCGACACCGCAGATTGCACGTCGGCACCATATTAAGAGCAAGGTTCTGGAACATCTTCGGAGGCGGATCAAAAAAGGCTTTATCCAGGGTATCCCCTCGCCCCACCACAATCCCTAATTCCAGCAAAATATAGGGAAAAGAGGGTTGCTCGTTGAACCGCTCAATGTATTTCCTATAGTCAGCACTGGAAATTTTAAACGCTTTACCAGTTAAAAAGGAAAACAGTATTTTCACTCCCCCTTGTGATGGGAAGAGCATCAAATTTTCATTTAAACGATATTGTCCCGCTGCGTTCCTCACTAACGCGTCATTGCCGCAAGATATCCGTTGGATACGAAAATTTTGTTTAAAATCGATAAATTCAATCTTCATGCGCCATTGTACACGTTATCAGCGGGACCCGCCGAAGCATAGGCAAAACTCCTGGACGCTACCCGGCATAAGAATTCTTGGTGGTCCCGCAGCAGCAGTTCGAGTGGGAACCGTGGGAAGCATGGGAACCGTGGGAACCGTGGGAACCGTGGGAAGCATGAGAACCGTGGGAAGAGTGGGAACGGGAACCGTGGGAAGAGTGGGAACCGTGGGAAGAGTGGGAACCGTGGGAAGTATGCCGGCCTTGGCCAGAAACGTTGCTGAACTGACTGGTGTGAACGCCTGGACTTGGCGGGGTATTCGCATTGGAAATATGCTCTCCTCTTCCGGAAATATTTTCGAACCGGCTAGTGTGATCCGCCTGGGCTATCCGGGAACCGAATGCCACTCCCAACATGGTAAGTGCGGTGCCAAGCTTAAGGGCATTTTTTTTGGTAATTTTTCCTTCTTCGCTCGTTAAAAATACCTTTAAACTTTTCTTTATTTTCGGTATTTTTTTCATGAAATTTTACGATTACTCTTTTTCAGGCCCATCCATTTCTCGAATACTCCCCTTACCTTCTTATTTTGCAACTTATCGAACAAATAATCAAGCATTCCCATGTGCAACTGACACTGATAATTGTCTGGTCCGGGAGCGAACAAATCTCCGTATAAGGCGTAGTTCAAAACCGGGCAGACCCCGCAATACGGCTTATATGCACAGTAATCGCAGGCAGAATTCTCCAAAATAGACGCCTGACAAACCACCCGAAGGTTAGGATGGGACACAAGCTCCTTATAGGAATGTTTTAATACATTCCCGAGAATGAATGTGTCTTCTCCCAACATCCTCCCCTCATCGCACGTATAGACTTTCCCGTCGTAATTGTAGAGTATCTGACCGATACCAGCTCCGCAGGGCGACCGCAGATCCAAAAAATTAGGATCCAAATCTCCCATAATCTTACGTAGCATGATTGCGCTCCCACGCTCGTAAAAAAACTTTCCCTTAAGGTTCAGGCCGATAATGTAATCCATTGCCTTTTCCCAGAACTTCAAAAAATCTGGAACGGAATACCCGATAGAGTTCTTGAATTTTCCCGACAACCCCAATAAACTTAACGGCCGCAGATGAACTCCGTAAAATCCCCATTTCCGGTACTCGTCCACTATGTCTTTGGGATATTTCAGGGAATATTTCGATATAGTCACTAGGGCGCCTAATTTATACAAGGAAGAGTCTTTCTTCTCCCGTGCCTTGATTTTTTTGATCCATGCTGTGGTTGCCCGATAGCTGTCCCCTTCGGCAAATGGTCTATTGGCGTTATGCAATGATTCCGGTCCGTCGAGAGAAGTGCATATCGAAATTGAGTGTTTGACAAGATAAGCGTGCTTTTCCCCGTCCATGAGACTCAAGTTTGTCACCAAACTGATAAAGAGATTCTTTTTTGCTTTTCTGTTCTTCTGTTCTGCCAGCTCTACAATGAACCGGACAATGGGCCAGTTAAGAAGTGGTTCTCCTCCCTGGAACTCAATGGTAATGTCCTTGCTGGGCGACTGGAAAATAGTATTGACCACGGCACGCGCCGTTTTTTTATCCATATCCATCCCTTTTGCCCCAATACCACGGGAGCTCGCCTGGCAATACACGCAATTATAATTACAGCGAAGCGTGACCACGACAATATGCAGAGATGGCCCTTGAAATAAAAAAACGTTCCTCTGCTGGCAAATCTCGATGGATTTTCCCAGATCCGCATCGTCTTTAATAAAATTATTTGCCTGAAGGTTCTTATAGGTTGACGATTTTTTATCCAGCTTTCCTTGGATGAATTTTTTGAACTCGGGTTTCGTCAAAAACAAATAACACCCGCTGTCGTTGGTAACGAGATATTTGCCTTTTAGTTCCTTAAAACGGAAAAAGCCGACCTTTTCCTTATTGATATGGACCAATGATGTTGATTCGGGACTCTTTTTCATTCTTTTATCAGAGAAAGCACATAATTGCAGAATTCATCCACAATAACCCGCTCCACATCTTTATGTATACGCGTCATATTCACACAATAATAACGGCCTTTTTCGGAAAAAACACAGGTAGACAAATGCCTGTAAGCGGCCATTGTTTTCTGTATTGCTTTCAAAGGATACAAATCTTTATGGAAACGGATATTCATAAATAACGAAGGTGCTCTAAGAAGCTCATTCCCGGGATGTTTTCGTGCGTGTCTTTTTCGCGAATTTCTTTTCCCAGGGTACGGCAATGCCCAGATCGTCGCCCTTCCATTCCTGTATTTCCTCTTTGGACTCATCTATTTCCTCGTTTTCAGGAAGTACACCGATAAGCGCCCGGCCGACAATATATTCCCTGATTTTCCGGTTATTTTTTGAGATTTCATTACGCAAGCTGTAGCTCAAAAGCGCGTTTTGAAACTCACCGGCCATAACATCCAGTTCTTTCTTGCTTAATTCTTCTTTTTGTTTCAGGGTCACCAAAATCTCTTTTTTCGAATTCTGATCCAGGAAAATGTACGCCCGGTCCAAAAACGCATAGGCTGCCCCATACACGGCTTCAAGCGAATAGAGTTTCGGGTTTACAACAACACGAATCTGATTTACGGATTTTTTTGCAGGCATTAATTTTAAGTATGATTATTTTTCTTGCCCAACTTAAATCGGATTGCTCACCTTGCAGCACAATATCTGACCGGTAGTCGAAGCCAGCCCGGACCAGGTATAAAAACCCGAAGGGCATAGCGTAGTACCGCTGGTGGCGGTGTAGGTCACCAAGTTGCAAATGTTCGTACCGCCAGAAATATACAAGCTACCCGGTACGCTTCCAACGGTGGTAGTGCCTATACCCACACTCCCGTTGCCGGCGCTACTGATAAACAAATTTCCTCCGTCGTTATTCAGGTACAAGGGACTGGTGGTGCCGTTGTTACGCGCCATAATCTCATTCTGATCAATAGAAATGTTTGAAGTTTCGGATCCGCCCAGAACAAACAATCCATGCGTGGATGGTCCCGTGTCTGTGGTACCAACAATATTAAGATAGGTCACCGGGCTCGTTGTATTAATACCCACATTATCCATAATATTAAACTTCCCGATTTTCGTTTGCGTTGTGGTACTGACATTGATCGGCGCGGGGATATTCCCGCCCGGAGGGTTGACGCTCGGGTTTGACCACGCAATCACGAAACCGACAATAACAAAAGAACACACGGCTATCAGCATGCTCCAGACAACCGACTGTCTTTTAATAGTGCTCCCAAAACTTTTTTTGCCTTTATTTAAAAGATGCTTTATGAACTTTGCCATACTATTTAATATCTCTATCCCTTATATATATTATTATTATATTGTGTCAATATGGAAAAGGCAAGAAAAATATAAAGAATCCAAGGTCAAAACCCGTCAAGATAAACGGGTTCCAAAACAAAAAAATGCAGATTATGCCCTACCTGTTCCCTTGCTATATTTGGTTTCTAATAGATAATTACTACAAATAAACCAAAATGGCAAAAATCAAGATCATACAAGACAGGAAGAAATGCATCGGGTGCGGGGTGTGCGCCGCTGTTTGTCCGGAAAACTGGGAACTGAAAAAAGACGGTAAGGCGAGTCCAAAGAAAACCCAATTGGACAAGATCGGATGCAATAAAAAGGCGGCGGACGCCTGCCCGGTTCATATCATAAAAATCATCGAGAAGTAGCCTGCATCATCCATCTTCAACATAATCCGATTCGACAGAAATAAACAAGAATATTCTAGACGAACCCGATAAACCGGATGATTGTTCGGTGTTGTTTTTAGTACTTTATAATGCAGTTCATTACCAGGAAAGGGTCCATGACATTAAAGGGTGTACCGCTTCCGGTGGTTCCGGTTGTAACACTGCCGGTGCCTTCCCAATCATTACCGCTTCCCGCGCCATAACCCAACTTACTAGACGGACCGGTATGGCTATGAGCAGCTAATTGATTCACGGTCAAAGTATGCAATTCTTCCCCGCTCGTAGCCGACATCAACCTATTCGTCAGTTCGCTACCCTGGCCAAAACCAATGGGATTTCTTCCCCGCATATCCGGAACATTGAAAGTAGTGGATCCATTACCGGCGCCATAGATTGTCCCGATCACGGAAAACAAATTCGCATACGTGGCTCTGTTTACGGCGCTCCCGTCACACTTTAACCACCCTGATGGCGCAGTGGAACTGGCGTAAAAAGAAACGGCCCCGATGGGCAGTCCCCCGCCAAGCTCGATCTCTGTTCCAGAATCATTCAAATAATACAATTTACTGTCCGAGCTCTTTGCGTACAATTTAGCGTATCCCGAAGTGGAAGCAGGAACGATATTTTCTTGGAATGAAAGGGCGCTGCTGATTGTCGCCCGCGAAAGCGTGGTGGTTCCCAATACTATCAAGTCCCCGCTTTTGGTCTGTGTAGAGGCGCCGACATTAATCGGCACCAACACATTCCCGCCCGGAGGATTGACGCTCGGATTCGACCACGCCAAAGCAAGCCCCACAATAACGAACGTGCAAACCGATACAATAATACCCAAGAAAATCGACTGTATCTTATCACTTATACCCGATTCCCCTTTTTTGAAAAAGTCTCTTACTTTCGCGATAAACACAGTCGTATATCAGATATCTCTATTATTCTTAATCCTTATATTATAAAGCTATCAAAATCAAAAAACAAGAAAAGCATTAAGACATATCTGACCGCACGATACTCCCCGTGGAACGTAAAAAGAAAAACCTTGTTTCGCCCGCGCTTGGATCTTAACAATAACTCTCCGAGTGAATAGAGTCCTTGGGGAATCCTATTTTTTTCAGTTCCGCAAAATTCTGCTCGACAAAATCGCTGTTCCCGGATAAATAAACAGATGTTTCCGTTTCGGGAAATTTCCGAGTTTCGTCAACTATGAACACATTCACGTGACCCTGTTTACCGATCCATTTTTTCGTAGGCCGGGAAAGGACAATTTCATAGCGGAAATTAGGATATTTTTTTGTCCAGTCATCGAAAATATTTCGCAGAACAACGTCTTTTTCGCTCCGAAGCCCCCACAAAAAGACAATATTCGGATTGGAGGGTGAATCAAGCAGGCATTCGATCATGGATTTATAAGGAGCCAGTCCGCATCCTGTCGCCGCAAAAATAAAGTTCGTATGCCTGTCTTTTTGACAGGTAAAAAATCCGGTCGGCTTGATCGTTTCCACTATGTCCCCTTTTTTCAGGTTACGAATATAGGTGGTGCCCGGACCGCCGGGAGCAATGTCGACAAAAATCTCCCAACTCGGCAAGAATCCGGGAGTACTGAAAATCGAATAGCACCGGAATAACGACGGCGGAATCTTCATAGTTACATACTGACCGGGAATAAATGAAAAATTAGGGGTAGATGATTCCAGGGTCACTAAGTGGAACTTGTCGTTCAGTTTCTTGTTCTCGATGACTTTTGATTTTGAAAATAATGCTTGCATTTTCGTATACTTGTGACTATACTATCATCATATAGATAACTGTCAATATGATATGGCTATAAAATTCAAGTCAAGCTGTGCAGGATGTTTCTCCGGGCTCTCCTGCAATACCAGAACGGAAATCGTCACTTTGCTGCAAAAGAAAAAAAGGATGTCGGTGACGGAAATCGCGAAACATTTCAAAGTTACCCAGCCGACTATCACTCATCATTTGCATTATCTGAAGACAGTGGGAATATTGAGCGCAAAAAAACAGGATCGGCATATATATTATTATATTAACCCGAAATGCGGTTGGGATAATTGTCAGATTTTCATATGAAAACAATATATTTCGATAACGCGGCAACCACGCCAGTTCATCCGGCTGTTTTGACGGCGATGAAACCGTATTTCAACACGGCTTACGGAAACCCTTCGGAATTCCACGCTC
>Ga0076241_141_pt1 | contig 8673 bp, 5 predicted proteins | sample RifGroF1_FD_67707 | JGI IMG/M metagenome (GOLD analysis project Ga0076241, IMG submission 67707) | Parcubacteria bacterium GW2011_GWF1_45_5 | reverse complement strand
CTTGAACCCGGCGAGGCAGTTCGCGTTGGCGCGTAATTCCCAGCGCTGGAGCAATGTCAACGCGATTTTGAACGCGGTCGGCCAAAGAATGGCAGAGAATAAGGGAGTCTGGAATACATCCTGCGGAACCTCGACAGTTGTCATGCAGGCGACATCAACTGCCATCGGCGACAGTGGTACTAACCTCGCGCTATGCTTAGTTCCTAACTACTTAGCATCAATGTTGATGGATCCTAATGGTGGCGCATTAGGTGACACTAAATATAGAATTTTCCAAGATTCAACAACCAACAGAGTTACTGTTGATGCACCACAAGGAATGGTAGAAATACCTGGTTCAGATGACATCAGAGTTTCCCGATAAATTATCCTAATTTATCACTATCTAAAACCGCCCCATTGGGGCGGTTTTAGAATACCAATACTTACTAATTTCTATTTTCTGGATTCTATTCCACTGGTTCGGGCTCGCCTACCACTGTTGCCACAATGCCGCCGTGCTTGACTGCTTTTTCAAGGTCGGCCAGCATTGCCTTGCGGATACTTGGCTGTTCTTTCAAATACGCTTTGGCGGTTTCCATGCCCACCCCCAGCTTTATCTCGCCGAAAGTGTAGCTTGCGCCGGCGCGCTTGACCACCCCGTACTTCATGCAGGTATTAATCAGATCCGCGTCGTAGGAAATCCCTTCGTTGTACATAATATCGAACTCGGCAATCTTAAACGGTGCCGCCACCTTGTTCTTGACCACCTTTGCCTTGACGCGATTGCCAACGATATCGTCGCCTTTCTTGATCTGCGCGCTCCGGCGGATTTCGATTCTCACCGACGAATAAAACTTCAGGGCTTTTCCCCCGGGCGTTGTTTCGGGATTGCCGTAGGTGCCGATCTGCATCCGTATCTGGTTGATGAAAATAATCGCGGTCTTGGTTTTGGCGGCAATCGCGGTGAGCTTGCGCAATGCCTGGCCCATCAGGCGCGCCTGGAGCCCCATGAACTGGTCGCCCATCTCGCCCTCTATTTCCACCCGCGGAGTCAGGGCCGCCACCGAGTCAACCACAATCACGTCAATCGCTTCGCTCTTGACCAATGTCTCGACGATTCCCAAGGCCTGCTCTCCGTTGTCCGGCTGGGAAATCAAAAGATCATCAATGTTGACCCCGATACGCTTGGCATACTCCGGGTCAAGGCCGTGCTCGGCATCGATGAACGCGGCTTTGCCGCCTTTTTTCTGGGCTTGGGCAACCACATGCAGGGCCAACGTGGTCTTACCGCTCGATTCCGGTCCGTAAATCTCTATAATCCTGCCACGGGGAAGTCCCCGCACTCCCAGGGCGATGTCCAAGGACACCGCGCCCGTGGGAATAACGTCAACGTCGACGCGGCGGACCTCGCCGAGCTTCATCAGGGCCCCTTCGCCGTACTTTTCCTGGATAACACTCATCACATCATCAAGGGCTTTGGTGTGATCCTCTCTTTTTTCCGGTTCTTTTTTGGGTGCGCGAATCATAAATAAAAAATTAATCGGGTTAATTCATTTCGTAGTATAAGGCATCCGAAGCGCAAAATACAGCTATTCCTGGTACACCACGATACGCTCGATGGTGGTCGAGGCGCCCATATAGTTTTCCGTCACGATACGGATACGGTTAGGTCCGGGCACCAAAAATACCTCGGTCTTGAATCCGTTGTTATCGATCCTGATTGATTGGTTGTTGAGATATGCCGATTTCGGCTTGCCCGTGAAACTCCCGGAAACCTCGATAGTGGACTGGTTGGTGACAGTGGGCAGATCATTGAACGTGACCCGTATTGGCGCTATCGCCATAATGAACTGAATTCCCAGATAAGCGAAGGTAAACAGAAAAAATATGATTGCTCCCGACAAACGCAGCGATACCGCCCTGCGCCGCGGGGTAATGAAACGGTTTTGGGGAAGCACATCGCTTTCCCCTGACACGACATGGATTTGTTCGCGCTGCCACATCGCCTCAAGCTCTTCGTACGGAATCCGGAAATACACCGAGTATTTTTTCGCAATGCCCAACATGTACGCGTCACCCGGCAATTTATTCCGGTCGCCTGCTTCGACTGTCTCGATAAGTCGTTGAGGGATTCCTAAAATATTGGAAAGCTTTTCCTGTTCAATGCCGCGGTCAATGCGCAAGTCGTGCAGGTACGAACAAAGAGACGTCTGTGAATCAACCGTCTGCGGTTCACGAATCTCTTCATCCATGTTCCTATTCTATCGCATTTCCGTCTTCATCGGAAGGCGGCAGAGTGGGAGAAATTTTATCCTGATTAAAATCGGTATGATATACCTCGCGAGGCTTGGCTCCCTGGCCCGGCCCGATAACGCCACGGGACTCCAGTAAATCCAAAAGGCGCGCGGCACGGGCATAACCGATCCGGAGCCGCCGCTGTAACAGGGATGCCGATGCCTTGCGGGCCTCGACAATAATATGATAGGCCTCGTTATACAGTTCGTCTTCGCCATCCATGAGCCACGGCGCCTCATCCTGGTTTGGATTTTCCGTCATCATTTCTTCAAGCTCGTGATCGTTCCATGATTCGTCGGTCATGAACTTCTGGGCAATACTCTTGACGGCCTCAACCACGCTCTCGACTTCTTTTTCGCTGACAAACGGTCCCTGAACGCGACGCGGCTTGCTGGTGTCGGCCGATATGAACAACAAATCTCCATGACCCAAAAGTTTTTCCGAACCCGCACAATCCAAAATCGTGCGCGAGTCGATTTGTGAAGCAACCTGAAACGCGATGCGGCTGGTGATGTTTGCTTTTATAAGCCCGGTAATCACCTCAACCGACGGCCGCTGAGTGGAAACCACCAGATGAATGCCGGTGGCACGGGCCATTTGGGAAAGCCGGATAATGATCCCTTCAAGCTCCTTGCCGTACACCGCCATCAAGTCCGCGAGTTCATCGATAAAGATAACGATATTGGGAAGGATTTTGTTGGGATCGTTGCCCATTTTCAGATTATACGAACCGATGTCTCGCGACTTCGCCTCGAGCAGTACGTTGTAGCGGCGCTCCATTTCGGAAACCGCCCACTTTAGGGCCAAAATTGCCTTCTTGCCCTCGGTAATGACCGGTGAAAGCAGATAGGGAATGCCGTCGTAAGCCGTCAATTCTACCCGTTTCGGGTCAATCAAAATAAAGCGTAAAAACTGGGGCGGGTTGCGATACAGCATGGATACCAGCATGGTATGGATAAAAATTGATTTCCCGGAACCAGTGGCGCCCGCCACAAGCAGGTGCGGCAGTTTCGCCAAATCCGCGTAGACCGGAGACCCCATGACGTCGCGGCCGAGGGTGAACAACAACGGCTTACTGTCACTGCGGTATCCTTCGTGCTCCAGGAGTACGCGCAACCGCACCAGGGCAAAAACCCTGTTGGGGACCTCTATGCCCACCAGTGATTTTCCGGGGATCGGCGCCTCAATTCGAATCGGGTGTGCCGCCAGAGCCAAAGCAAGATCGTTTTGGAGCGCCAGAATGCGGGCAAGCTTCACGCCCTGGGCCGGCTTAAGGGTATACTGGGTAACCGTCGGGCCGACATTGACATCACCCATTTCAACCGGAATACCGAAATCCTCCAAAGTTCTCTGAATAATCTGGGTTAACACTTTAATGTCGCCGCTTGACGGCTTGGCACCGTCGGCTTCGAGCAGATCAAGGCTGGGAAACTGCCATCCGGAAAACGATTTCATTCGGGCATGAAACGATTCTTCCTTGATTGGTTTTGGTTCGCGCCTTGCCGGTACCGGCTCCGGTTCTGGCCTTTCCGGCTCGGAAACCGTTACGGGAATTTCGGGAAGCGGTTTCTTTTTTAACACGGAACTTTCGGCTTCCGCTGATTTACGGGCACGGTATTGACTGACCCATGACTGCATCAAAAGCCAAAAATCCAAAACCAACCCGATAATGCATAAGCTTATGAAAATAACGAAACTCGCCCAAAATCCGAACAAATATTGAATGGAGCCGATGGCCTTACCCAGCTCTCCCGCACTTTGGGGCGACAGAATATCAATGATCCCCAAAACCGCAACAAGAAAAAACATCATGCCGACAAAACGTACGCCATAGATGCCGGACTCCTGATTGATGGGCTTTATCAAAAGCAGGGCCCAAATCAGACACGCCGCCACCAAAGCCCATTTCGCGGATCCCAACAAAAATATCGCGGCACTGTTTAGCCAATTTCCGATGAGCCCGCCAAATTCAAAAAAACTCAAAACAATAATGATTCCGACCGTGACGCTGACGATTGCGTGCACGACACGGCGGTGGTTATCGCTTATGGTCAGTTCGGGAAAATGTAATGCGGGAACGTGAAAGATTTTTCGCGATTTTTTGCGCGCCATCATTATATATTATACTCAACCGGACTACGACAATCAATCCATTGGACGCACCGGGGATTGACACTGATTAAAACGGAATATGAATGTACCGGAGAACTACTCCGCGACTCCCAATACCTCCACGGGTTCTTTGTCCAAACCCGTACCCGCGGGAATAAGTTTTCCGATGATGACGTTTTCCTTGAGCCCGCGCAAAGAATCAACCCTGCCGTCAATCGCGGCCTCGGTCAAGATGCGCACCACGTTCTGAAACGATGCGGCCGCCAAAAATCCTTCGGCAGCCAAGGCGACGTTCGAGACGCCCACGACGAGCTGGATTGCTCGTGCCGGCTTTTTCTTTTGCGCTTTCAGTGTTTCATTCAGGGCAAAGAACCTGCTCCGGTGCAAAATCTCGCCCCTCAAATATTCGCTGTCGCCCGATTCAACGACGCGCACCAGCGAAAACATCTGCCGCGCAATAACTTCCAGGTGCTTGTCGTTGATATCCGCTCCCTGAAGATTGTAGATTTTCTTGATTTCCTGGATCATGTACTCTTCGGCTGCCCTCTTGCCCAAGGTCATCAGGATATCCTTGATATCCAAACTTCCTTCGGACAGGCGCTGGCCGGCCTCAACTTTGTCCCCTTCTTTGATCAAGGTATCGAGATTAATGGAGATCGGATATTCATCGAGGGTACTTCCCAGTTTCGATCTCCGGCCTGTTTTGGCTTTACGATCTTTTGTCGGTTGAATCTTGATGATTTTTTCGTTTCCGATTTCTTCTATTTCGGCAATGATCCCGGCATGACGGGCAAGCGCTCCTTTTCCTTTAGGCGGATGGAGCTCCAATACTTCTTCAACACGGGGAAGTCCCTGGGTAATATCGGAAACAGCCGCGCCTCCGCCGTGGAATGTGCGCAGAGTGAGCTGAGTACCGGGTTCCCCGATTGACTGCGCCGCCACAATACCGACTGCGGTTCCCATGCGCACCATGTTGTTGTATCCCAAATCGTACCCATAGCACGTCCGGCAGATACCGAAACGGGTTTGGCAGGACAAAATGGAACGGATACGTACGCGCTCAACGCCGGCTTTATCTATCACGTCGGCCTTTTCTTTGGTAATCATTTCTCCCCGCTTAACAAAAACGGTTTTACCCGAAACCACGTCTTCCGCGGCAATGCGGGAAAATATCTTGTCCGCAAAGTTCGCGTCTCCCGCTTTCTGGGCGCGCACCCGCGATATCACGCGACCGACCGCATCTTTGCAATCTTCTTCGATAATCACCATGTCTTGAGGTCAGATATCCCGCTTCGGAGGTGCGCAGTGCCGTGTCCACCAAGCCCTTGCGGGAACCGTGCAACGACGTGAAGTATTCAAGAGAGTTCAATCCTTCTTTATACGAAGATTCAACGGGAATCTCGACAATGCCACCGCTCGGGTCGGTAACCAACCCTTTCATCGTAGCCATTTGTTTCAGGGTTAATTGGTTTGCTTTCGAAGCATCCGACTTCATGATAATAACCGCCGGACTGTTTTGATCGAGATGCTTGACGGTTGTCTCGGCAAGCGTCTTTTCGACAGCCTGCCAAATATTGATTGCTTTTTGTTTTCGTTCGGCTTCCGAAACAAATCCCTGCGCAAATTGGTCGTTGTTTTGGGTAATCTTCAGTTTCGCTTCCGCGATAATCGCATATTTTTCCGGGGGAGTAACCAAATCATCCATGCCCCAGGAAATGCCCGACTTGGTGGCGTACAAAAATCCCAAAGATTTCATGCTGTCCAGAATTTCATAGGACCGCTCTACTCCCAACAGGCTAATGAAATCGGCAATGACCTTGCGCGCTAGGCCCTTATTTATAACGGAATTAACAAACGGTAGCTCGGCCGGCAAAATATTGTTGAAAATAACACGACCGACCGAGGTCACCAAATATGGATCCTTGATTCCCGCAAAACGCGGCAGTGCCGGGTCAATCTGGATTTTTATCTGATCGCGCAATCCAACCATTCCAACTTCATACGCGTACAAAGCCTCCGCGGGCGACCCGAATGCCTGTGGCGTTTCTGTTTCAACGGGAACCGCGGTAAGCCAATACAGGCCAAGGCGCATGTCTTTAGTCGGTTCGGTAATGGGGATGCCGGCCGAAGGCTTCAAAAGGTTCAGTGATGAAAGCATGATCTCCCGTGATTCGCGTTGCGCCTCTTCCGACAAAGGAAGATGGATTGCCATCATGTCGCCGTCAAAATCGGCATTGAACGCGGAACACACCATGGGAGGAATCTGAATGGAAAGGCCGCCGATCAGGATCGGCTTNNAAAAGAACGTACTTGGCCTGGATTACTTCTTCGAGAATCTGCCAGACTTGCTCATCCTGGTCATCGATCATTTTCGCCGCCGCCTTCATATTGTGCGCCAGTTCCCGTGCAACCAATTCATGTACCACAAACGGCTTGAATATTTCCAAGGCCATCACTTTCGGGATTCCGCATTCGTACAGCTTGAGTTCCGGACCAACGACAATAACCGAACGGCCGGAGTAGTCAACACGCTTACCCAAAAGGTTCTGCCGGAATCGCCCGGTTTTACCTTTAAGAATATCGGCCAACGACCGCAACGGCCTGCGGGTCAATGTCATGGCCATGGACTTCATACCCTGGGACCGGCGGGCGGAGTTGTCGATCAAAGCGTCTACCGCTTCCTGCAACATACGCTTTTCATTGCGGATAATGACCTCCGGAGAGCTCAATTCGATAAGTTTTTTCAAACGGTTATTGCGGTTGATGATCCGCCGATACAAATCGTTCAAATCGGAAGAAGCGAATCTTCCCCCATCAAGCTGAACCATCGGGCGCAGGTCGGGAGGAAGAACGGGAAGCACCGAAAAGAACATGGATTCCGGACGAATATTGTTATTCAAAAGGGAGCGCACCGCGCGCAGACGCTGGAATATTTTTTTATTGAACACTTTGGTCTTCGCGTACTGAACGGACAATTCGTCATAAAGCTTCTTCAAATCAATGCGCTTCAACAACTCGATAATCGGCTCGGAGCCGGTTTGGGCATCGAACATATGACCGTAACGCATCGCCAGATATTGATACTCCACCTCAGAAATAACCTTGAGTGCCGCGAGTCCGGTAACTTCTTCTTTCGCTTTTTTGAATGACGCATCAAGATTGGAAATGTCCTGCTTGCGCGGGTCTCCTTTCTTGGCCGCCTTGATTTGTTTCACCTTGGTCGCATATTCCTGATCCAGTTCCTTAAGAACTCCGGCACGGGCTTTCGCGTCAACGTTGGTGATAATATAGCCCGTGTAGTAAACGACCTTTTCCACCTGATTTACGGGAATATCCAACAGCAACCCGATACGCGACGGGATACTGCGCAAAAACCAAATATGCACGCAGGATGCCGCAAGGGTGATATGTCCCATGCGTTCGCGCCGGACAATAGAATTGGTCACCTCGACGCCACAACGGTCACAAACAACTCCACGCCACCGTACTTTTTTATATTTCCCGCAATAGCATTCGTAATCTTTGGTGGGACCGAAAATCCTTTCCGAGAACAAACCGTCTTTTTCTGGACGCTGGGTCCGATAGTTAATGGTTTCCGGTTTAAGAACCTCGCCGTATGACCACGATAAAATCTCGTCGGAAGACGCCAGCATCAGCTTGAGTGCGTCAAAATCGTAAACACCCATCATGCTCGGCTTTCGCTCTTCGTGTTTCTTTGATTGTATGTCGGGTTTTTGCTTCATACGTGTGGCAATTATTCTTCTTCGGTCTTGACCAATCCTTCTTCAACGACCTCTCCTTCGGTCAGTTTTTCTTCCTTGGAAATTTCCACAATTGCTTCTGGCGGGACCTCAAGTTGCATCGGCCGGGTCCGTTCCCGATCCTTGAAATATTGAGCGCCGATCAAATCCACCTTAAAGCCCAAAGCGCGCAGTTCGGAAACCAATACCGCAAACGATGCCGGAAGATTCGGTTTTTTTATTTTCTCCCCTTTAATAAGAGACTCCATAGTGCTGGTACGTCCGAATATGTCGTCTGATTTTATGGTAAGCATCTCCTGCAGAGTATGGGCAGCGCCATATCCTTCAAGAGCCCACACCTCCATTTCTCCGAAACGCTGACCGCCCATGCGGGCCTTTCCGCCGAGCGGCTGTTGAGTAATCAACGCGTACGGACCGGTCGCGCGCATATGGATCTTATCCTCAACCATATGCGAGAGTTTCATAATATAAATATATCCGACGGTGATGTGGCTTCCGATACAGTCGCCTGTTTTCCCGTCAT
>Ga0076241_140_pt1 | contig 8763 bp, 8 predicted proteins | sample RifGroF1_FD_67707 | JGI IMG/M metagenome (GOLD analysis project Ga0076241, IMG submission 67707) | Parcubacteria bacterium GW2011_GWF1_45_5 | reverse complement strand
ATAATAGGGGCGGTAATGGGAATTTTCTCTCCTGTCGTCGGATGCACCCATACATCGCCAACACGTTTTTGCAGAAGATCGTGCAAGAGTCCGGCAAATTCATGCGGCATGAGGTTGACCTCATCAAGGATAATCGGTCTCCCTTCTTTTTGCGCCTTCACAAATTCTGAATAATTAAAAACAGTTTGTCCTGCTTCAAGTCCGCGCGATCCCATTATTTGGGATTCTTTTATTTGCTCGCTCACAGAAACGATTGTCGGGGTTTTTCCCAAATACCGCTCGGAAATATATTTGGCGAGTTGCGACTTGCCTGATCCGGTTTCGCCCTGAAAAAGCACCGGGGCACCTTGCAGTAGGTCGGGAAGAACTTGCCTAATTAATTCTTGACGAGATTCAGTTTCCGCAAAACTGTAGCGTTCAAGATCATGTTGCATGCGACGAACTTCTCGGCGGCGCAGCATATCGATTGTTTTTGGATCGAGTTCAAAGCTTTTCAAGTTTTCTTCGATTTCTTTTCGACGATCAGAAAGTGCGATTAGTTTCTTGCGCTCGATAGGGCCGGGCGCTCTGCCGATTTCTTCATAAAGTTTTCTAAGTTTTTGTTCCGCTTTTATTACAACATCCTCTTCCTGTCTTAAGTGCTCGTATGATACGGCGCGAGCCAGTGTGTCTTTAAGCTCTCCGAAACGATTTTTGTATGCATCAAGTACTTGGGAATTGCCGGAAAGTTCTGCAATGCGGCCATCATATTCTTCCAAGGTTGTTTCTCTAAATTCAACAAGCTCGGGATCAAGCCGAGCGGCTTCTAAGTGTGCTGAGACAGCCTCTTCGCCTTTGCCCTTCAGCTCTTCTCTCTCTGATTTGGTGAGTCCTCCCCATGCTTCCCGTGCATGTTTTCCGGCTTCTGCTCGGGCGCCGGAAAGCTCAAACAATTCAGCCACCCGTTCTTTTATTTGTTCGGCAGTAAGAGGTTCGGACTCCCTTGTTTCTTGAGATTTCTCGGCCAAAACCCGCTCGGGTGTAGTCGGGATGTCGGGAATGTGAGGTAGTGATTCTCTGCTAGCCATAATACGCTCATTATAGCTCCAAATGCCGATTTTTGCAAGATTTAATTTTTTCGGTTATAATAATTCCCGAGTCTTGCTTATAGAGATTATGCTTTGCGGTTTAATCTTGCGGGTCTCCTTGTTTCAATATCCACCGGAGTTTGCTGGGTCCTCTGGGCTCAGCGAAGTGTGTGGCCGGAACAGAGTACAAAGATGAAACTACGTGTTTTATTTCAGCGCGGGTGTTCCGATACAATCGGAGCTACCACCAAGTAAAATTCAGGGGAGAGTCTTTTTACGACAATCTCCGGTGATAACGGAGGGAATAAAACACATGGGCTGAGCGTCCAGTCGTCCGACGGCAAGTTCGTCAACGTTGGCAACTTCGATTCGGACGGCCTCAACGTCAACAACGATACGCGCGACAATCGGAACTCCAATTTGGGGGTGTGCCCTGCCCGGAAGCCTCATTGATGTAACCCAAGAGAGCCTCTTTTTTGAAGAGGCTCTCTTAATAAGGTCTTACTCGCGGACAGATCGCATCCAGCCACCCAGCATTCTTCCAATTTCTTGGAGATGATTTTGGCAGACGATATAGCGTTTATCACTCAGAATCTTGAGATCAGCCGAAAGCCGAATGAATACTTTAAGCAGGTCGAGTTTATTGCTTACTCCTTCGAGAATCTGCAACTTTTTACTCTTTTCGGTTTGAGCGGCTATCATTACTCCCTCTAAAACATCGACGATGTAGAATTCGCAACGCTGACCGAGGGTGTAGCGGTCTTTTTTCGGAAAATCAAGTTCAAAGACATAAAACTCGCGCATAAAGTCGTATGTCTTCTTGAAGATCGGAATGTCCATGCTAAACTGTCCACTTAATTTATGAGTGTCGTTAATCATATGTTTGATTAAATAATTAATCTTGAGAACCTGTTCTCCTCGTGGAAGGAATTTCACATCGGCAAAAAGGACAAAGAAGATGTCTTGCTGTTTGAGCACAAACTCGAAGACAACATTTGGAAGCTGCACGAATCGCTACGCGATAAAACATACTCCCACTTACCCTACGAATCTTTTTTCGTGCACGATCCAAAAGTGCGCCATATTCATAAGGCTTCGGTAAGAGATCGCGTGTTGCACCACGCCGTCGTAAAAGTTCTTAACCCTATTTTCGAATCGACATTCATTCACGATTCCTATTCATGCTGGATTAACAAGGGTGCTCATCGAGGCGTTCAGCGGTTTATCTCGTATGCACGGCGGGAGAGCGAGAACTATACGCAACCCTGTTGGGTGTTGAAGTGCGATGTCAAAAAGTTTTTTGCGAGCGTGGATCATGAGGTACTTCTCGAAATTCTGTTTCGCCGCATCCAAGACGGCGACACCCGATGGCTGCTTAAGGAAATTATCTCAAGCTTCCAATCAGAATTAAGCCGAGACCCGAGTAAACCAAAGGGGTTGCCTATCGGCAATCTCACTTCTCAGCTTTTTGCTAATGTGTATCTCAATGAGCTCGACCAGTTTATGAAGCATACCCTCAAAGAGCGTTATTATGTTCGTTACGCCGATGATTTTGTTATGCTTCATGCTCAACGAGATCATTGTTTAAAATTGGTAAAACCGATAGGCAGTTTTTTGTCTGATCAGCTCAAACTCGACCTTCACCCCCGCAAGATACTTTTGAGAAAGTTTTCTCAAGGTGTTGATTTTCTTGGGTATAATTGTTTTCCGCACGTCGTTATTCTAAGGCTGAAAACCGAACAGAGAATTTTCAAAAAGTTGAAGGAAAAAGCAAAACTTGTAAAAGAGGGGCTGCTGCCGTTCGACTATTTTCACCAAGCGGTGCAATCTTATTTGGGTGTTTTAAGTCATGGCAGCACATTTCGTTTGCAAGAAGATTTGAAGAATCAAATTTTCTTTTGGCTAAATTAATCTGACTCACCGAATAAAAGAAAACTCCCCGCAGAATTCTTTGGCAAAGCCGAACAAAGAATCTCCTGTGGGGAGTTTTCTTGGACGGATTTGCGACCATACCTTTTTCAAGGGTTAGGTCTTATTCAGTTGTCAACAATCATTCTACCAGAAAATTGAGGAATGTGGAGCAATTTGAGGGGCTTTAGTTGCCTACAGGTTATCAACTTCGGCCACTCTGGACGCCCTCGCGTGGTTGCGTCATCCCTTGTAGTATGACCAACCAAATTAAGGGGTCGGCAGGAGCGGCGACTTCAACCAATCCACCGCTGCCAGTAAAGGTCGCCTACTGTCTGTATGCAAGAAAGAGTACAGAAAGCGAGGAACAGCAAGTCCTTTCTATAGATAGCCAGATCAAGGAGATGATCAAGATCGCCGAGCGGGATGGGCTTGAGATCAAGGAAATCAGGAAAGAGAGCCACTCGGCGAAAGCGACGGGTCAAAGGGAGGTGTTCAACGAACTTCTCAAGGATATCCGGGGCGGCAAGTTCAGCGGTATCCTCACGTGGGCACCAGATCGTTTAAGTCGAAACGCGGGCGATCTCGGCAGCTTGGTGGACCTCATGGATCAGAAGGCTCTAATCGAAATCAGAACGTTTAGCCAGAAATTCTCGAATTCTCCAAGCGAGAAATTCATGCTGACGATCCTGTGCTCGACGGCGAAGCTAGAGAACGACAACAAATCGGAGAATGTGAAGCGTGGACTGCGAACGAGGTGCGAGCAAGGATTGCGACCATCGATGGCTCCGACCGGATACCTGAACGAGAAGCGCAAGGATAAGCCATGTGAAGTAATCGTCGATCCGGTGCGAGCCCCTATCGTTAAACAGATATTCGAGAAGGTCGCGAACGAGCAATGGTCAGGGAGAAGGATTCATCACTGGCTGCGGCACGAAGCAAAGTTCAAAACTACGACTAGAAAACACCTCTCGGTGTCAAACATCTTTATGATCCTCAAAAAGACATTCTACTACGGTATATTCGAGTATCCCGTTGGCTCGGGAAATTGGTACACGGGACAACATACGCCAATCATAACGAAAGAGTTGTATGACCAAGCACAGACACAGCTTGTCCGGAGCGAGATCAATAAGCAGAACGATAAAGAGTTCGCCTTCACGAAGCTGATATCCTGCGGCCTCTGCGGATCGGGCGTCACTGCTTGCGAGAAATTCAAGTACCAACAGAACGGGAATACCCGTCGATACGTGTACTATGGATGCACGAAGGCGAAGGACCCGGCGTGCAAGGGCGGATACATCAAAGAGGAAGATATCATCGAGCAGATTACAAAGATCCTTGATACGCTCGATATTAATGAGCTAGGGGTCAAGGAAAAATTCAAGGACGAGATATCGCGGTACAACAAGTTCAGAAGAATAGCTTTGGGCAAGAGCCGGGAGAAGCATGCTGAGGGCGAGGAGTTCGATGCCAAGTCCTATGCTGTGTATCTCCTGACTGAAGGATCGATCATAGAGAAGCGCGAGCTTTTATCGAATCTTAAAAGTAGGCTGATGCTCAAGGACAAAGTGATAACACTACGGCTGGAAACGGAATAGCCAGAAACAAAAATACCGCTGCAAAACTGCGACGGTATTTTTGTTTCGTACAAGGTGGTCGACAACCAAGGTCGTCCATGAAAGCCGACAACCATGGTCATCCAGAACCTCGCACAGTGTTGTGCCCTCGCGAGGAATCGAACCTCGATCTAGGGATTAGAAGTCCCCTATTTTATCCGTTAAACTACGAGGGCAGGACCCCCACCCATACCAATACGATGAGTGCGGGACATTCCTCCTTTCGGCACATGCCAGCTTCCTTGTGCACAGGGAAGCTGTATATTGTAAACAAACCGCAGGTATCGTGCAAGGGAAATGTATGAAAAAGATGGTCGCTATGCTATTATAGCATTGCTAAACAGCTGCTTCGGGCTGTAGTGTAATGGTAGCACGAGTCGTTTGGGACGATTTAGTTCGAGTTCGAATCTCGGCAGCCCGACACACACGTTATTTCCGTCCAATTTTTCATATAGGTTGAACTGGTTGTGTACGACAGACTACCGGATTCGGTATTCCACGATACCAGCGCTAGCATTCCCTGGCGGGTTTTTTCTGACCACAGCTGGTCGAAAACAAGATTCCCTAGGGAATAAAAAATCAATTTTCCGTTATACGATTCGACTGGTTGCACATGGTGTTGGTGATGGCCGATGACCATGTCTGCACCGTTATCTATGGAAACGTACGCTATATGTTTTTGATACTCGCTTGATTCATCTGTATATTCCTTACCCCAATGAAAGCTCGTAATCAGTAAGTCGACCGCACCCTTGGCTTCACCGAGTGAATTTTTTATTTCGTGTTCGGTGACGTTATTCCAGGTCAGATTCCATGACAAAAATCCGATTTTCTTTCCAGTAATCTCCGAGATCGTCAAAACACCGTGGTTCACCACCGTAATACCGGCTTCCCCAAGCAACCGATTCGTATCGTCCATACCTTGCTTTCCATAATCCAGCATATGATTGTTCGCGAACGAGACATGGGTAATGCCCGCACCAGCCATGGTATCGGCAAACACCGATTCCGCACAGAATTGCATAGTGGTATTGTCTACGATAGGACATGATTCGTATATCGGAGACTCCAAATTAATCATAACCAGTGGTATTGTCTACGATAGGACATGATTCGTATATCGGAGACTCCAAATTAATCATAACCACATCCGCGCCTTCCCATTGTTTTTTAATATCGCGGAATAGTACGGCGTAGTCCCCCACTTGCTTCAGTTCATAGTTCACTCTACGACCCAGCATCACATCCCCGCCAAACGCAAACAGAATTGGTTCCTGATTCGGCATAGGGGTTGATGCCGGAGAAAATAAAACTGCATCGCGTATCTGAACTGGCGCCGTAACTTTTGGGCATAAGACAAAAAACGCTGCCACGGCAATAAAAAATAGTCCTGTTATCGACCATCGCTTCATACCGTTATCATACCTCAATAAATTGAAATTCAAGGATAAAGAATATACAATGGCAGTAATGGTGGCTGTAGTTCAGTCTGGTTAGAACGCCTCGCTGTGGCCGAGGAGGTCGTGGGTTCAAATCCCATCAGCCACCCAAGATAGGACTTTTATCGAAGTTTTCTTCAAGAACACTTTTGTTTATCGGCATTCCGAGAGGTTCTAACCTTTGATATATTTTACTAACCTCCTTGGCGGCAACTTCCATAGACATCAATGGTTTAGATAAGGAAATACTCAGTTTTCGATCTTTTATCATTAGGTTCGAACCAAAACTAGAAAGAATATCTCGTTTCTCTTGTAATGCGCCACTCTGAAACCGTGACACTGCCATTTGTGAGAAGCCCAATAACTTTTCGACATTGTTAAACCAGTTATCAATCCTTTGATCAAGATCATTCAATAAAAGCTGGACCCGTTCCTTTTCGTTTGAAAGATAAATTTTTTGTCCCCGAAACTCTTCCTCAGTTATCTCGCTAGAAGCACGCATATCAATCAGACCTTTAATTTTCTGAACACAATTATTGTACTGTTTCTGCAGATTCCCCCTGATCTTATCCTTGCTAACCATTTCTAACTCATTCTCCCTGCGTAACTGAATCAAGGCCCATTCAACAAATTCAGAAGGAATGGTAATGCGGTTCAACACATCACTAATTTGCTTGTCTATTATCTCCTCCCGCACTGGTTTTTCCTTACAATTCGGGTCTTTCCTTCTCGTGCAACGGTAATAAACATAATGATGGATATTGCCATTTTTCTGTACCTTAGTTTTCTCTTCGGCCGTAATCATTGCTCCACACGATGCACAAAACATAAGACCGGAGTATGGGAACTGATGTTTCTTAAATCTCGGATGTCCCTTCTTTTTCAGTAATATTTGGATTCTGTCATATTCGTCTCTGTTAATCATCGGCTCGTGCTTACCCTCAATCCAATTACCGCTTCCTTTCGGGAATTCGAACGTACCGGCATAAAACGGATCTGTAAGGATTCTGTAAATATTACTCCTAGAAACCGCACCGCCCCTTTGGGAACGTAACCCCCAATCTCTACTCGAAGTTTTTGCAACCATTGGTGGTGTATATGTACCGGTTAACATCAAATCAAACATCTTCCGCACTAAATCAAAACGGTCTGGATCCTTTACTATCTCTTGATCGCTTTTTTGTTTCATAGGGTTATGGAGGTAGCCGATGGTAACGCACCCGGGGTACCATCCCCTTTCTGCCTTCGCCCGCAATCCGCGCTGTGTGTTTTGGCTTAGGTCTCTGATGAACTGATTCGCTTGTGATAATTCCAAACCCATCATAAGGACATTATCGCCAGGATAGTAATCACGATCATACGTCCTAATATGTTGGACTATACCCTCTTGCAACAGCCAACTCACCATGCCGCTATCAATCGGGTTGCGAGAAAGACGATCGAGCTTCCAACAAATCACCCCCTGCGCCACACCACGCTTCAAGCGCTCCACCATCTCATCAAACACAGGCCTGCCCGGAGACTTAGCAGACTTCGCCTCGGATAATATATCAACTATTCTGAGATTGAATCTTTCAGCCACTCTTTTAAGTTCATTAATCTGAGAATCTATGGAAACTATCTGGCGATCATCTGACTCTGAAGACTTTCTGGCATACAAGAAATAACCGTTGGTAATGTTTTCTTTATTCATAGAATACAAAAGGGACGGTCCTGGTTGACCCAAACACTTGCTCACGAGGAGTAGCCTTCTGGCAGAACCGCCCCTTAAAGTACAGAAGGTAACAAAAATCTCGTGGCTGGAATTGTGTATGGGTCAACATAGGTATTATAGTTTATCTGAATACTATTTTCTACTACTCTTTTATCCTTTTATCATATGCATTTCCTCCTGGGATGCGACTTTTACTTCCCCGTGAGGTAATTAGAGTCTGTTTCTGTAAAGTTGGTTCTTAAGAGATCGATGGTGGGCAACGCGTCACCGTCATTCGTTTAATGCTTCCTCCCTTGCGGGACGTTGCGGTCGTGGGACATCAAGTCGCCAGACGTTGCCCACACATCTCCAATAATAATTGGCTAAGGGAAAATCCCCATTTCCTCCTGCCCATATCAACAGGGTGGCGGCGATTTTCATTAAACTATTCTCTTAAAAAGAGCAGCTTATTGTATGAGGCTGACGGCCTCGAGAAGATGAGGTTTCCGGTTCATCTCTCTCTTGGGATCCATACACCACACGCACAAGCCTAATCAACCGCAAACCAATCTCATATGCCTCCCTTTCCGAAATCACTACACTAAAGCTTTTCTGGTACATAACCCGGAGCTTTTCAATTTGATCTTGCGGTATTTCCATGGTTAGTAGTACTTTGATGCACCCCTATAACAAACTCACCGCCGTAGGGGCTTTTTGTGTCCCCAGAGGTACGCCTCGGGGCATTTGTGAGCATATATAGGTGCCTGATAATTGACTCTTTTTCTGCCGGACAATAATCGTCTTTGTCGACCAGGTTTTCAAACCCACGCGCAATAGTGCGTTTATGAAAACCACACCCCTTTACTGTCTCGGCGAAACAAAGGTAAGAGCTTTGCAACGCGTTGCACTTTCTTTGTTGATCAAATTTTCTCTTTAGTGATTTCATAATTAAAAAACTATGGTTTGTGACCATAGTGTAAAATAAAACTGCTACCCCAAATACCTGCATTACAGGGGGATCACTAAAAATCCGTTAA
>Ga0076241_143_pt1 | contig 8874 bp, 8 predicted proteins | sample RifGroF1_FD_67707 | JGI IMG/M metagenome (GOLD analysis project Ga0076241, IMG submission 67707) | Parcubacteria bacterium GW2011_GWF1_45_5 | reverse complement strand
TTGGTGGACCTGGGGAGAATCGGACTCCCGTCTCCGCGATGCAAACGCGGCGTTCTGCCACTAGACTACAGGCCCTTCCAAGATACCAATGTATCATCTTTTTTTGCCTGGCTCAATGAGATATGATACAAATAGCCGCGCCCTCATAGCTCAACGGATAGAGCAGTCCCGTCCTAAGGGAAAGATGTGGGTTCAATTCCTACTGGGGGTACATTGTGATTTTTCTTTCCTTTCGTTTATAATGCGTGTATGGCTACTATCCCGAGTATTATCAAGAAAGCGCTCCCTGCACTGGTGGGAGTGGTGATGGTCAAGACCGCCTCAAGCAGCAGAGACCGTGGCGTGATGCCCGAGGAGTTTCATGATCAGGGTATTGCCGAGGTGGAAACCGGATCGGGATTTTTCGTCAGCGGATCGGGACTCGTGGTCACCAACCGCCATGTGGTGTTCGAGCCAACCGCGGAATACGTGATTTCTTGGCAGGGGAACAAGTACCCGGCAAGGGTTGTTTCACGCGGGTCAAATTCCGATACCGCGCTTTTGCAGGCGGAGCTTAAGGGTCCCACTCCGTTTTTGAAACTCGGCAATTCCCGTACGATTGCTTTAGGGGAAAGCGTGATTGCTTTGGGTAATGTCCTGGGAGAACTCCAAAATACGGTGTCGGTGGGGATTGTGTCGGGATTGTCACGCAATATTTATGCGGTTGACGAGGTTCAGCAAAAAGCCTTCGAGTTGCGGGGCATGATTCAAACCGATGCCGCCATTAACCCCGGAAATTCCGGAGGGCCGCTGTTGAACACCAAAGGCGAAGCTATCGGCGTCAACACGGCGACCATTACCAGTTATGAAAACATCGGGTTTGCGATTCCCATTCATCGGGTCAAGCTGGACATGGAGGAAGTGAAACGGTTTGGTCGCATCCGCACTCCGTATCTCGGGCTGCGGTATGTTATTCTGGACGATGTGCTTGCGAAAAAATACGGTATCCCTGTCGGGTATGGAGCTTATGTCTTAAAGGATAGTAGCGGAGACGGTAAGGGGGTCGAGGAAGGCAGTCCTGCGGATAAGGCGGGAATCAAGGGTGGCGACGTGGTTTTGTTGTGTGATGGTGAGATGATTACCTCGAACCGGACGCTGCGGGATATCCTGTTCATCAAAGAGATCGGTAAAAAATTGAAGATGATGGTGTTGCGCGGAGAAAAGGAGTTTGAAACAACGATCGTGCTTGAAGAGAAATAGAACGGGCCTATAGTTCAGCGGTAGAATGCCTCCATGGCATGGAGGAGGCCGGGGTTCAATTCCCCGTAGGTCCACCATAAGATTCTGAAAGTATCTTATGGTGGGATATTCTAAACTTTGCGCGAAACCATTTTGAGGGAAACTGACCCGCCTCCGCTTCGCTCCGGCGGAACGCTCGGGCGCGGCGGAATTCCCCCCACACCCCCCTTCCGCCGCGCCCTCGCTTCGGCGGCAGAAATTTTTGGCGACTTCAATTTTTCTTGCCCTTGCCCCATCACACCCGTGCGCGGGTAAGCCATAGGAACTCTCTTTGATTTTGATTAAAATTTCGAAATTTGATAACATTGTAGTAGAAAGAGAAAACTCTTTAGATTATATTCTATATACTACAATGTTATATAATAACTATGGCGACGTCAAATAACAAAATTGCGGATAATTTAAAACGGCTTAGGGACAAAAAGGGCTATTCTCTTGAAAAAGTGGCTCGCCTCGCCGACCTGTCTTTGAATACCATTGTTAAAATCGAAAATGGAGCCAATCAAAACCCAACTATTGAAACGCTTATTAAGATCACCAAGGCGTTAGAGGTTGAGGTAGATGATTTAATAAAGTAAACCTATGTACGATAATACAATCGCCCAAAAAATATCCCAGCAATATAAACAGCAACCGCTGACTGATTTTGCGAGTGTAAAACCAGAAACCCCGCTTGATACTCTGAATTTGAATTGGCGCGAGCGCGATTTGCCAGAATACCAGAGAACAAAACACGTTCACCGATTACATCCCTACCTCGGCAAGTTTATCCCCCAGCTTGTAGAGATATTTTTGAGAAAATATAAACCGACTCTCGTTTATGATCCGTTCGCGGGAAGTGGGACAACTTTGGTTGAAGCAAACACACTCGGCATAGATTCAATTGGCACGGACATATCCGCTTTCAATGTTCTGCTCTCAAAAGTCAAAACTGCTGATTACGATATACCACTTCTTGAAAGAGAGATTTACGATATTTTGAAACGCCTTGATACCTACAAGAGTAAATTTTCTAAGGATGAGAAAGTAAATCAACTTTTTTCAACGAAAAACGAGTATATACAAAATTGGTTCGCGCCAAACACACAAAAAGAACTTTTATGCTATTTAAGATTGATCAAGGACTACACCTACCAAGATCTACTAAAAACCGTTTTGTCGCGCTCGGCGCGCTCGGCGCGGCTTGTAACGCATTACGACCTCGATTTTCCGAAAGAACCGCAAACAAAACCTTACCAATGCTATAAACACCAGCGGATATGTCAGCCGGTTGAAGAAGCATATAAATTCCTGTCTCGTTATACGATTGACACATTAGATCGGGTCAAAGAATTTTCAAAACTCAAAACGAAATCAAAAGTTATAGTTAATCACGCGGACTCTCGCGAAGTTGAATTACCGAAAGGTATTGATATGGTTTTTACCTCGCCCCCATATATCGGATTGATTGATTACCACGAACAGCATAAATATGCCTACGAATTGCTGGGTCTGAAAAATAACGAGACGCGAGAGATTGGCCCCGCAAAAAATGGGCAATCACAGCAAGCAAAGGGCGATTACATCAAGGGGATAAACGACGTTCTGCTACATACGCGAGATTATATGGCGAAGAATGCGCTCGCGCTAATTGTTGTCAATGATAAATACAAGTTGTATAACCCAACAGACGCGGGTTTTAAGGAAATTGGTCGTGTTGAGCGTCATGTGAATCGCCGGACCGGACGGCGCGAGGGTGCATTTTACGAAAGTATCCTAATTTGGCAAAAAATATGATTACCAAAGAAGTCAGAAATACAATCAAGGGCTATCTCGAAGGATTTATTCAAGGAATGGTGGACGAAGCTAAACAAAATGGTTTTGATCCTAAACAGTTGCGTCCATTGCGTAGCGAATCGAAAGCGGGTGATCTCAAACCATTTCACGAATCGCTTTTGCCGGACGGTATCTTGCGTGTAACCGAATTTGAGCGGTCTTTTTCAACGAAGCTCGGAACAACTTTTGAGGAGTGTGCGCGTCTCATTGCAAAATCAGTTCACAAAAACGCTGAACGAGGTTATCGCGTACGCGGAATAATAACAGCAAAAGCGGTTAAACGCATTGAGGCGATAACAAGCAAAATCGGAAGCGGTGGCATGAAGTCAAAATATCCCGACTTAGTGAAAGAGGTTATTGAATTAAGTGGCGGCAATGGCGGTGTCGAGCGCGTGAGCATCGCGGATTTGTATATTGAGACAAAATCCGGCAAAGAATGGTTTTTTGAAATCAAAAGTCCGAAACCGAACAAAGGACAATGTTTGGAAGCGACAGGACGGCTCTTGCAAATTCAGGCAATCACTCATGCAAAATATCCAAAAGCGAAAGCATTTTATGCCACCGCTTACAACCCCTATGGTATAGAGAAATCAACTTATCGCCACAGCTTCACCGTCAATTATATGGACTTGGCAAACGAGGTTTTAATCGGCAAAGAATTTTGGGATATGGTCGGCGGTAAAGGAACATACGAGGAAGTTTTGGGCATTTATCAAGAGGTCGGCAAACAAAAAGGGCCAGATATGCTCGATCAATTAGCATTGGGTTATTAATATGTCATTACTACCAAACGGTTATCTTAACGCAGTTGTATCGGTTGAGAAAAAAGTTGAAACCCAGGCAGGTGAACCAGAAAAATTTCGTTCGATTGCGTCGGGTTTTCTTGTGGGGTTTCCCACAGGACAGCAAAACGATAAGGGTGATAAGTTTTTTAGAATTTTTCTCATCTCAAACCGCCATGTTTTTAAGGATCAAAAAGAAGTTTGGCTGAAGTTTAATCACGCTAGTGGGTCGAAGCGTTATCTTTTACCCCTAACCGATGAGAAAAATAATCAACTTTGGGAAACCCATAGCGATAAAGATGTTGATGTTGGTGTAATCCCTATTGCAGTGAACAAACTGCAGGAAGACGGCGTGGAGTTTGCTTGGATAGCAGAAGACCTTTTTGCATATTTGGATAAAATCAAAGAGTTGGGGATAACACAGGGCGATGAAATGTTTGTTTTGGGTTTTCCGATGGGTATTGCTGGGGAGGAAAAGAAGTATGTGATCGTTAAAGGTGGTATTATTTCTCGATTGGACGATGAAATTATTAAATCAACAAAAACATTTCTTGTTGACTCGTCTGTTTTTCCTGGAAATAGTGGTGGGCCAGTAATTCTAAAACCGGCTATTGTAAGTATTGACGGAACGTCTCCAGTAAACCGCGCATATTTACTCGGGCTGGTTAAGGGCTATATTCCATACGAAGAAATTGCCTATAGTTTACAAAGTGATCCACCACAACCGAGAATAAAATTTGTTGAAAATTCCGGATTGGCTTCTGTTGTGCCGATGGATTTCGTTCGTGATGTTGTCCAGGACATGATTCCAAAAGAGCAACCAACAAAACAAGAGGAAAAACAGTTAGCGACGCCCGAAGGAAGTCCAGGCGAAATACAAACAGTAAAAAATTAAAGTTGCCAAAAATTTCTGCCCGCCGAAGCGAGGGGCAAAGCCCCGAGCGAGGCGACTAATTCAATTTAGTGGTGCTTGCTGGACGAAATCCGAACTTTTTTTGACGAAAATCCGGACTGCGAACTTTGACGCTCCGTCTACATTTTTTGATTTGCGCACGCCCGATTTTTTCTTCTAAAAGGAAAAGAAAACTTTTTTGCTGGGTTCTGCTCTGAACGAGCAGGGCGGCGGGGCTTCGCTTTTTGGGCGGGCGGGCAAAAATTCCTTCCCCCAGACCCCCTTCCTTTTTGCCCGCCTGCTGGATTGCACGCTTTGCGGGCGCGGCGGCTTTAAGAGAAAGAAAAGAGGTAAAAACGCTTGCCCCACCCTCCCTTGCGCGCGTTTTTGAAATTCTGCGCCTTTTGTTTTTGACTTTTATTGATTTTAGTAATATCATTGAAATATAACTATGGCAGTAAGGTACTCTTAAATACAATGTTTACTCTAATCATATTACTACAATAAATATATGTCAAGCAATAAAAACTTATCAACACTGGCAAAAAATATCAGAAAGTTGAGAGGGGAAAAGAATATCTCTCAAGACAAACTTTCCAAGTTGGCAGGCATTGCCCATAATACTATAATTAAGATAGAAACGGGTTTAATTAAAAATCCCAAAATCGAAACCGTCCAGAACATTGCAGACGCCTTTGGCATTTCGTTGGACGAGTTGACAAAGTAGTATTGCCAAAGTTTGCGGGGGGTACAATATAAGTAAGGTCGTGAATTTAAGTAAAAAATAACTTTAATTTTTTTAACGGCTAAAAATTTTTAGCTGAAAAGAAGAAGTAAAAAATATGGACAATCAAAATTTTAATCAACCAATGCCGGAAAATTTGCAACAAATGCCGCCAATTATACCGGAGCCAAAACCCAAGAAAAAATTCTGGGTTATTTCGGGTATTTTAGGGGCTGTCGTTATTATTGCTTTAGCTGTTTATTTTATTTTGCCAAAAGCTGGTCAAGACATAATAAAGAAAACAGCTGAAGACATTTATAAGCCTGCCGTGGCGTTCGCTTCTAAATTCGCAACTTATGAGGAAGTGTCAGTGAATATCAGCCCGAAAGTTCCGGCTTATACTGTGAGTCCGGACTTGAGCAATATTATTAACGCCAAAGATCTTTATTACTACGATTTTTCTCCTTCTTCTTTTTCTGACAAAGAAAGAAATTTATTTATAAAAAACGCTTTTGTGGTTAAGCCGTCTTACAATAATGAATTTTTTCCACTATACGAATCAAATCGTTATAGCTATATACCGAGTTTTATTACAACGGACTCAATACTCCACAACTATCATTTAATGTTTGATTTCTTGCTCAAGCAGTTAGAGGAGCAAAAATTGGCAGCGGAATTGAAACAACTTAACGCCAATATGCTTGCCGAATCGCTTAATCAATACAACAACTTAAAGGGCACCGAATGGGAAAACGCTGCCAAAAGAAATGTTGGATTTTTTGCGGTTAGTAGCAAACTTTTAGACCCCTCGATTAATGTTCCTGCAATTGTCGCAAACGAAGTCAATCAAGAGTTAGTACTTATTGAAGCTCATCAGGTAATTGAAAAATCTCCGGTAATGAATATAGGCGGCGGACAGGATATTATGATTGATACTCCGCAAGGCCCGCAATCATTGGAAGCGTTAAAAGAAGATTACTCGCAATATATTCCCCGCGGTCATTACGATAAAACGGAGCAGTTGAAAGCTTATTTCAAATCAATGATGTGGTATGGCCGCCTTACTTTCAGAATGAAAAGCGATGACGAAGTAAAATCGGCGTTGCTTATTACTTTCGCACTCAATAAAGAAAACAATCAGAATAGCTGGAACAAAATTTACGAGCCGGTGAATTTCTTTGTCGGCAAAAGCGATGACATAACTTATTATCAGTTCAAGGATTTGACTGAAAAAGTATACGGCGCAAATGCGACAATTCAATCGGTATCAGGCGATAAAAACAAGTTAATCTCTTTTATTGACGAAACAAAAACTTTAGAGCCGCCACAGATAAACTCAATGCCGATTTTCCAAGCGTCAATTCAGCCAGACAGAGAAAAAGAAATTAAGGGGTTTCGTTTCATGGGACAAAGATTTACTATTGACGCCGCTATCTTCCAAAGATTAGTCACAAGAGAAGTTGGGCCCAAAGGAGAATCCTGTAATAACGCTCCGTTTAATAGCGGGAGAATGTTGCCGAAAGGATTGGACATTCCTTCGGCTATGGGCTCTGATGAAGCACTAAACATTTTGAAGGCACAAGGCGAAACTCAACACGCTTGCTATCCTGAAAATATGTCAAAAATGCAAACTTATCTTTCCGGTTTGTCTACTGAAAATTGGACGCAAAATTTGTATTGGGGCTGGCTATATCAACTCCGACCACTTCTCGATGAAAAAGGAAGTGGTTATCCGTCCTTTATGCAAAATACCGCTTGGTTAAGAAAAGACCTTAATACATTTTTGGGAAGTTGGTCAGAATTGAAGCACGACACTATTCTTTACACCAAACAGGTTTATGCTGAATTAGGAGCAGGCGGCGATGAACCACCTCCGCCACCAGATGATCGAGGGTATGTTGAGCCAAATCCTTATGTTTATGCTCGCCTTGCCTCGCTTCTCAAAATGACGAATGAGGGTTTGGAAATGCGAGGATTATTGACAGCCAGCATGAAAGACAATCTGAGCAAAATGGAGCAATTGGCAATGTCTCTTAAAATAATTTCGGAAAAGGAATTAAATAACGAGAAATTAACCGATGACGAATACGAGCTTATCCGTTCATACGGCGGGCAATTGGAGCATTTTTGGCTTGAAGTCAATAGGGATGAGCCAGCATATAAAGAAACTGGAAGCCAAAGAGATTATTTGAATGAAAATCCAGCCGCAATTGTCGCTGATGTCGCTACCGATCCGAACGGCCAAGTTTTGGAAGTGGGCACAGGTAAAATTTCCGAGATTTATGTTGTTGTTCCTATTGACGGAAAATTAAAAATCGCCAAAGGCGGAGTTTATTCTTACTATGAATTTACTTGGCCGATGTCAGATAGATTGACCGATAAAAAATGGCGAGAGTTGTTAAATTCTGGCCAAGCTCCAGCTCTGCCTTCGTGGACAGACACCTTTGTCGCAAAATAAAATGAATGCAAAAGAAAATTACATGGCTTATTGTTATCTCTCTTTCTGTTTTTGTCGCCTCTTTGATCGGTAGCTATTATTTGCATTCTTCCAAGAACCAAGAAATATCAAATAGCCAGGCGCAAGGCGAAAAAGAATTTTTAGATTTTTTGTTGCAGAAAAAGAAACTTCCTCAAGTAAGCGAGGAAGTTTCTTTGGTTGCGGTTGGCGACATTTCTTATTCGCGAGGAGTGGAAAGGATAGTGAGAAAAGAAAACAACGCTAACTATCCATTTCTGAAAATACAGGATTATCTAAAAAGCGCGGATTTAGTTTTTGGAAATTTGGAAACGCCAATCACACAAGGGTCGGGAATTCCAGATTTTGAAATGATTTTTAGGTCAAATCCGGGGACTGAACAAGCATTAAAACAAGGCGGATTTTCTATTTTGTCGCTAGCAAATAATCATACTCCGAATTTCGGAGAAAAAGGATTAAAAGACACTTTTAATTTTCTTGAAAACGCAAGGATAAAATATGTTGGAGCAGGGCAGAATGAGCAAGAAGCATACCAGCCTGTTTACATTGAGAATAAAGGAATAAAATTTGCTTTTCTGGCATATAACGATACCGATGTTGTTCCGGCTTATTACGAGGCGTCAGCTAATCGCTTTGGAACGGCTTTTATGCGGATAGACAAAATGATTGAAGCTGTAAAAGAAGCAAAACAAAAAACTGATTTTGTGATTGTTTCCATGCACGCCGGAATTGAATATGCCGACAAACCGAATAATTCACAGATAAATTTTGCTCATGCGGCGGTTGATGCCGGAGCCGATTTAGTTATTGGCCACCACCCCCATGTGGTGCAAACATTGGGAAAATACAAAGGCAAATACATTTTTTACAGCTTGGGAAATTTTGTTTTTGACCAGCCGCAATCAGA
>Ga0076241_119_pt1 | contig 10444 bp, 10 predicted proteins | sample RifGroF1_FD_67707 | JGI IMG/M metagenome (GOLD analysis project Ga0076241, IMG submission 67707) | Parcubacteria bacterium GW2011_GWF1_45_5 | reverse complement strand
AACCCGTGAAGGTAAGGCATGGACGGTTAGAGAATTACCTCCCCCCGCTACTCCAAGCGAGGCCCAGGCCAGTAGGGAGGGTTCCAGTATCAACAAACTTCCCTTCCATATGGAGGACTGGTCATGGGGTGCCGGCCTCCAACGCTTCGGAAATAGAGACCTGCCGGGTCACAAATTCCGCCTTGATGACGGGTTTGGTATAGACCTTTCAGACCCCGGATTTATAAAGCATGGCCCCGTCGGAACGACCGTTGGCACCTTCAACTCCGCCGCAGAACAAGCTATCATGTTCCTGAATAAGGTCTGGTTCATCACCAATACCCGTGTCTATAACTACGACGGCACTTCCCTTACCCAATTTGAGGACATGTTCGTTACCCAAGCTATCAACGACATCATCGATATAGTTACATTCGGCTCCAATATCTTCGTCTCCACCTCCGATGGGGGGGGGAAGAAATACTGGAAATCGAATGGCACTGCCGCTTTCGCCGAGGTGAAGAACGTGGCAGCCTCACTCCCAACCGACTTCTTCCAGATAGTTGGGCAGAACATATGGAGAGCCTACAATCCCAGTAGCACAGCCCCCACCCTCATTCAGCGTAATGACGACCCTACGGATGGGACGGGGTGGGAACCGGCGGGGGGAATCCAGATAGGTTTTGCTGAGGGAATCAACTCCCTCTTCACGCTATCTGGGTTGTTGTTCGTGGGAACACAGAGTAGTATCTACGTGGTAAACAGCGAGGACGAACCCATAGAGTTTAACAGTAAGATGCAAACACGGCGGGGGGCGAGGGCCAATGCCGTCGTATCTAATATCGGAACCGATGCGTGGATTTCGGATGAGATAGATATAGACCGTATCCTACCCATCGACTTCGAGGCGTTCGACATTCGTCCGGCGGGGCCATTCTTCGGTTTCGACCCCGTGCCCTATACCTCCTCCACTAAACTCTCCATTACGAGTATCGCCCAAGACATGGATTTTGTATACGTGTGCGTGGATGACGGTGCATCCACATTCGTCTACAAGGGCAAAGAGGTGGAGCGGGGTCTATTCGTCTGGTCGCCACTCGTCAAAGTTACGGGAACAAACAACTTTGCGGGGGTGTTTAAACTTACCGGAGACTCTACCCCATTCCTGTATATCGGAGCCGCCCTTACTGTAGTGAAGTATGCGCTGCCCTGGACTACCTACGCTGCGTCCTGGGAGGCCATCACACCTCAGTTTACGGCGGGCGTGGAGGAGTGGGATAAGATGTGGCACACCCTTCGGTGCTACGTGGAGAATAGCGGCACAGCCAATGACATACAGCCACGTTTTCGTGACATTCTTAGAGATTTGATTATACAGAACCATTTTAGAACGAAACTTTTACCGGTTCGCGCTCGGCCTCGTTTTTTGTTTCAAATAATTCCCGAACCGTAAACCGAAACATCCCCGCCAAAATATTACTCGGAAATACCGCAATACCGATGTTGTAGTCACGCACCATGCCGTTATAGAAACGCCTTGATGCCTGAACCTTGTCTTCGGTATCCACCAGTTCACGCTGAAGCTCTACAAAGCTCTGGTTTGCCTTCAGGTCGGGATAGTTTTCGGCAACCGCAAACAGGCTCTTCAAGGCTCCGGAAAATTGGTTCTCCACTTCTGCACGAACATTCATATTCCCGCCTTGCATTGCCAGATTGCGGGCTTTGGTCACGTTCTCGAATACCGAACTTTCGTGCTTGGCATATCCTTTAACCACTTCGACCAAATTAGGCACCAAGTCATACCTGCGCTTGAGTTGCACTTCAATGTCCGCCCACGCCTCGTCTACTCTGATACGCATCCGGATAAGCTTGTTGTATATCGCAATAACGAAAATAATCAAAGCGACAAGGACAAGTAAAATGACGTTCAACATATATTATTTCTTTAATTATATAGAGTATACCCCCTCACTTGTCTTAACTCAAATAAGATTAATATATCTCATTGCGACTTGAGCAAAAACATTTTGAGTAATGCACTATGTTACAAGTGCGGAGGTATATCACAAAAAATCACTGTTTAAAACAGCGATTTTTTGTTTTTATCCTGATTTCTATTCTATATTTCCGGTTCCTGTCTGTTTCAGTAATCCTCTTCTCCGTATTCCGGACCAGGCGGATGCGGTTCTTTTTTCTCCGGTTTATCCGCAATCACCGATTCCGAGGTGAGGATCAGGCTCGCGATGGACGCCGCATTCGAGAGCGACGATTTGACCACCTTGGTCGGATCCAAAATCCCGGCTTTGATCATATCCACAAACTCTCCGGTTAGAGCATTGAACCCGAATCCTTTTTTGTTTTCCTTGGTAAGCGTATTGAACACATCGGCGGCGGATTTCCCCGAATTCTCCGCAATGGTCCGAATCGGATACTCCAAAGCGCGAAGCAAAATATCTATACCCCGTGCTTCGTCGCCGACCGTCGGGAAGAACTCCGCTTTCTTCTCCCGGAGTTCGCGGGCAATTTCGAACAACGCGACTCCGCCTCCTGACACAATTCCTTCCGCAAGGGCTGCCCGGGTCGCGTGAATCGCGTCTTCGATACGATACTTCTTTTCTTTCATCTCGACTTCGGTTACGGCACCGACTTTGATAACCGCCACTCCGCCGGCGAGTTTTGCCAAGCGCTCTTCGAGTTTTTCCTTGTCGAAATCCGAGGTGGTTTTTTCTATCTGCACTCTGATTTGCTTTACCCGGTCGTCGATTGCCTTCTTGTCGCCCTTGCCGCCGACAATAGTCGTATTGTCCTTATTCGAAACTACCCGGCGGGCTTGGCCCAACATTTCCAAAGTTATACCTTCCAGTTTTAAACCAAAGTCCGGTGAAATAACTTTGCCACCCGTAATCACAGCAATATCCTCAAGCATTTCCTTACGGCGATCGCCAAATCCCGGCGCCTTCACTGCCAGAGCATTGAAGGTCCCCCTGATCTTATTGACAATCAATGTCGCCAAAGCCTCGCCATCCACATCATCGGCGACGATGATAATATTCTTTTTACCGGTTTGCACGATTTTCTCCAAAATAGGCAGTAAATCGCGAATCGCGGAAATCTTTTGATCGGTCACTAAAACGTACGGCTCGTCATACTCGGCTTCCATACGTTCGGTGTTGGTGATCATGTAGGGTGAAATATACCCGCGGTCGAACTGCATTCCTTCCACGGTTTCACGGGAAAGCCCTAAAGTCTGCGATTCTTCAACCGTGACTACGCCTTCCTTGCCGATAGAATCAAAAATATCCGCAATGAGCTTGCCGATTTCGGAATCGCTCGCGGCAATCGCGGCGACTTCCTCAATCTTCTTTTTATCGGTAATCTGCTCGCTCCGCTCGGAAAGCATGACGAGCACTTTTTCCAAAGCCTTATCGATTCCGGTCTTCAAAAGAACCGGATTGGCCCCGGAATCAATCTGGGAAAACCCTTCGTTAACGATTGCCTGGACCAACAGCGCTGCAGTCGTGGTACCGTCGCCGCAAACGTCATTTGTTTTCTCGGATGCCTGCTTCACGAGCGAGGCAGCCACATTTTCCATCTTATCCTCCAAAACAATCTCTTTGGCCACGGTCACACCGTCTTTGGTGATAATCGGAGACCCGAATCCCCGATCCAAAATAACATTGCGCCCCTTAGGACCCAAAGTCACCTTGATCGCATTCGCCATTTTGTCGATACCGCGTTTCAATGCTTCGCGCGCCTTATCTTTGTGTAAAATCTGTTTTGCCATAAATGCGTAATGATTAATTCTGTTATTTGATTGATTATTCTATAATCGCCAAAATATCCTCTTCGCGACCAATGAGATACTCGATCTGTTCCCCTTTTTCGTTTTCCACTTTGATCTCGTCGGGTCCGTATTTCTTGAACAACACCATATCTCCGACCTTCACCGACATCGCAATCCGCTCGCCTTCGTCATTCAACTTCCCTCCCCCTATCGCAACGATCTTACCTTTTTGGGGCTTTTCGCCTTCGGCAGTGTCGGGAATAACTATTCCGGTTTTTGTTGTTTTCTCCTCTTTAATGGGCTCAATGAGCACATAATCGGATAACGGCTTTATATTCATATCTGTTACGCTTAATTAATTAAAAAATCTTCTTTTAGCAGTTTAAAGCTTCAACTGCTAATTGTCAAGGAACAACAAACAAAGTTACCGATTTTGTTTAAATCGAAATGGCAACGCTGCCAAGATTCTTTGCCAGATCGCGCGTTTCGTTGACCACAATAACATTATGCGCATCTTTGGTCGCCTTATCCAATTCATCTGCCTCGATTCTATTGCTTGCTACAGTAATAAAGATTGTTTCGGGATAATTTTTCCGCAAAAATTCAATAAGATCAAGATCTTGACGAATCCCGAGCGCCGGTCCAGAAACAACCACTTTCATTTTAGAAAGATTAAACAGTTTCAGGGTACTCACCGGATCAAGGTATGGCTCGTATACAAAAACATCGGCGCCCAATGATCGCAGAAACGGCTCTTCATATTCATTACTCACTGATTCTACCGCGAGAACCGAGCTATCGGGCCACGTATCTAACTGCTTTTTCACCCATGGAGATATAGCCGAAGCAACGTCTTCCTTCGTCCCTTCTGGGACATCCAAAAAGATAACAGATGGAGGAGTTTTTTGTTTTGCTGTTTCCTGAGGAGCCGCGGCTCCTTTATCAAAGAAAGTGAGGAACTTCCGTGTTTTGTGGAAGATTTTTTCTCCCGCATCGCTTGCCATAGCTGAAATCAAAAATGTTACCACGCTGGCAAACGCTAACGCACCTCCTTCTGCCGGACTCATAATCCCAAAACGAGTCGCTAGAAATACAACAAAAAACGTAAACTCACCCGCTTGGGCAGAGGAAATGCTTAAAATTGTCGACCCCAATGGACCGATACCCGCATATCGCGCTAACGGATAGGTTATCAATAACGTAGCAAGTAACTCAAAAATTATAAAAACAAGGGTGCGCGTGCTGAATAAATTCACCAGGCTAAGATCCGCTATACGCAACGCGGATATGAAAAAAAGTGGTACTAATAAATCTCGCGCCAAACCAAGCTGGGCCTCCGTTTTTGCAACAAATTTTGTCCTGCGCCACAACAAACCGGCAATAAAGGCCGCGGTTGCAGCTGAAATACCTGCGAACTGTGCCGTCACCCCAGCTAAAAGCGCAACTGATAGCCCCATAATAAACGGCGACTCATTCGGGCTTAATGCATGGCCAAGCAATTGTTTGCCAATAAACGAACCTGCTATATATAAACAGATAAAAGAAACAGAAAGAATTGCAAGCCATACCACGTTAATTGCACCTGTCTGCTGTCCAAGAACAAGTCCAAGCGCCAATGGCAACATACCACTGGCAACATCCTGGACCACCATGAGCGTCATACCAAGAATCCCCACGGGTTCATCGAGCCAATTTCGCTTTCTGATCGCGTCAACCACAATTGCCGTGCTTGACTGCATCACTGCAAATCCTATTACCAATGATCCAACCAGTGTTTCATTACCAAGCGCTCGTCCGACAAGGGCACCTAAAATCATCATAATACCCATCTGACCCAAAACCAAAAACCACGAACGAGCACTTTTCAATGACCCGCGTGTATCAAAACTGTTCCCCGCAAGAAACATCCCAACCAATAAACCAATGGTCCCCAATAAATCAACGGTCTCTGCTACCGGGCCGGTTTGGGGAATAATTCGGATGAATGCAACAATCACGCTCCCTAATGTGATGCCCACAACCGTTCCTAATTTGCCAAAACGAGACAAGATAAATGCAGTCGCATATACTATTGCCAATGATAGTGCGATTTGTATCATAAGAAACTATGTAATTAGTTATGAATGGACTTTACGAATAATCCTCTTCAATGTGCTTTATGGTGCGCTCAAACGGTTCGGGGGTGACATTCCAGTGCCCCACAAACGGATTATCCAAGTCCTCAATAAGCTGAAATACCATAGTAAGTGTGAATCCCAATCCGCCGATAGCAAGCGCGTGGTAAAAAAAGCTTGCAAAAGGCATAACCACAAAAGAAAATAACGCCAACCCCGAAGAAGCGTAAATAAACGTCTTAAGGAGAGTCGGCAACCGTTCTAAGCTTTGCTTAACGCGTTCGGTACGGATTTCGCCAAGATGACCATAATGATCCAATATTTGACTAAATACTACCTGATCGTGATCATCGTCGAATCTAATATCACGAATAACCAACGAAATCTTACGGAACAGCACGCTGTTTTCCTTGTTACGACCCCCGGAACCAAGCGTTTGGAACTTCTCCTCTATTACCTTATTGGCATAACCGAAAATCGCTTCTTTCATACGTCTCGCCAACTCTGCATCGCGGAAATACAATGTCAACCTATATAACCGCTCAAGCGCCTGGGCTTCGAGGTTTATCAGACCTGCAGCTTTATTATACTGTCCCCATACCTCAAATACGACAAAAGCAATCAAAATACCATATAAAGTTCCGAACACGGTTAAAAACGCCCCTAACCCTCCGATATCGGATAAGTATACGGGGGTATTAAAGAACACCCGAGCTCCAAACGATAATGCGATAACCAACATCGCAAAAAGCATTGAGTTTTTTATCACGGTTTTCATAAAAGATTAATAATATTTATTATATTACCACAATATGAATGATAGCACAAAAAATAAAACAAATACCCCCTGGAACAATAAGCTGGGAATCTTTTTCGGCGTCTCATTATCCTGAATCTTTTTGTGCAGAGAGAAAAGAGTAAACCGTTTCAACCACTCGCTGGGATAAAACAAATACGCCAAATAAACAATATCCCAAAGCAATGCGCCCAAAACACCGACTATCAATGAAGGATGAGTATACAGGTGGGCAATGAGGGATGGAAAGTCCGGAAAATCTGGCCATAAAATTCCCGATACGGAAAGCAACAACCCAATGCACGACGTCACCGTAATGTCCCAGAAAATAATCTGTTTGCCTTGGCGCCCCAATACCCTTTTGCATTCTCCGTTCTTTTCCCGATCTTCATATTTTTTCCCTTTATCGCCGTCCCAATGAGGTATCGCATCAAGGATAATATGAGAAATAATACCCACAATAAATGCCACTATCGGGTTGGCAATCTGTCTGCCAATCGCCAACCCGGCAAATACGTGCACCGTATCCAGCATACCGATAAAAAATAATTTATTCCAAAAGCTTTTCTTCTTCGCCCGACTGAATCAAGCGGTCAACGCGGTCGGTCATCAAATCCAAACGCTTGGTCGTGTCGTCGTAGGACGATTGCGCGTTGGATAAATGCTTCCCCAACCGGTCGAAATCATCGGTGAGCTTTTCGGCGTCTTTGCGCACCTGCTCAAAGCGCTTAATCACCTCTTTGGTTTGTTTCGAAAACTGCACATCCTTGAACCAATGCTCGATCACGCTCATCGCCAGGTAAAACAAATTCGGTGAGGTGATAATGATTTTTTTCCTAAGGGCATAGGTAGTCAGATCTTCTTTCACGCTCTTGGTTCCAGGGTTCACGATTTCGTAATAAATCGCCTCGGCGGGAACATACATCATCGCATAATCAACCGTCCCTTCGCCGGGCAGAATATACTTGCTCGCAATTTCGTCAATACGCGCCTTCACGTCGCTGATAAATGATTTTTCGGCATTCTCTCGATCAAAATCGGTTTCCGCACCGATCATCTTGGAAAAATTATCCGCGGGAAATTTTGCGTCAATGGAAACAACCCTGCCGTCGGGCAGTTTGAATACGGCATCGGCTCTTTCGCCGGACGAAAACCCGTACTGGAGCTCGTAGAGTTCTTTGGCGTAATACTGCCCCAGCAAATGTGCCAACGATGCTTCGCCCCAGCTCCCGCGGGCTTTCGGGGACTTAAAGACTTCCTCGAATTTTTTCAAATCCTTGACTGATTCGTGCATTTGTTTCAGACGCTCGTCAATCTCGGTAGTGCGCTGGGTAAACGCCTTTGCCTCGGTATTCATGGTCCGGGTGGTGTCGCCAACGGTTTGACGCACCGCATCCAGACGCTTTTCCAAATGCTCCATGAACTGCAGTTGCATGGCGCTTATCGCCTCGCGTAAATCCTTCACCTGTTGGTTCTGCACTGTATCGGTGTCTTTTTTGCGCAACAATAAAAACATGACCCCCGCGAACATCAAAAATAAAACAATAAAATAAAACGTGTTCATACAAGAATTGTAGCAATCCAAAACAACAAAAGCAATTCACGCACTTTGACCAAAAAACTAGTTTGTGCTATAATTCTATACTGCAAATTATCGCAGAATCTAAAACGAAAGGAGGTGAATACCATGAACCCCACCAAGGAAACGGGGTACGCGATGCGTCGGGCGCCGCCCGTCGCATAAGAATCCTTGCGGCAGAAGATGACGACAGCTTCAGGAACATCCTGGAAGAGATCCTGGAGATGGTCGTCAATAAAACCGCAAGGGAGCTTTATGGTTGAGCTCTCGGGTATGGCCAGTTCTGGACCAGAACTGGTTGATATGGCCCGCGAGTTTAGGCCGGACCTGATTGTTTCGGACAATCGGATGCCGAACCGCGACGATGGCGTACGAGCGATCAACAAAATCATGCAATTTCTGCCCGAATGCCGTTGTATCCTCTGGTCAGCCGATGATCCAAACGATTTGCCGGTATTCCCAGGAGTATTCGTGTCAAAGGGTGCCAGCATTATCGCGCTTCGAGATGCGATCCTGAGCCAACTGGTCCAATAAATAAAATGCCCCGCGAACCAATCGCGGGGCATCACTTTTTATGAAAGCTTAATAAATTTCTTGAGCAATTTTTTGACGATTAAAATGCTTGAAATAAAAAACCTAAGTGTTGAAGCTTCTGATTCACGAAAAAAAATCCTGGATAATGTAAATCTGAAGTTGAAGGCGGGAAAAATTTATGCCTTGACAGGAAGGAACGGCTCTGGGAAAAGCACTCTTGCAAACGCTGTTATGGGAAACGGTAAATATTCTGTTGCCAAAGGAAAAATATTTCTCAACGGCGAGGACATTTCAGAGCTTTCTGCCGATGAGAGGGCAAGAAAGGGAATTTTCATCTCTTTTCAGTTTTCTCCCGAGATACTGGGAATTTCCTTCTCAAATTTTTTAAGAGCCGCCCGCAACTCTGTAAGCGAGAAAAAATTTTCATTTCTGGAATCCAAAAGATTTATTGAAAAGAAGGCGGAAACCCTCGGAATAAAAAAAGAGCTGCTTGAAAGAGAGGTTAACAGGGGGTTCTCCGGAGGGGAAAAAAGGAAACTGGAGATTTTGCAGATGCTTGCATTAAATCCCAAGATTGCAATTCTTGACGAGGTTGATTCCGGGCTGGACAAAGAGTCATTAAGGAAGATTTTGGATGAAATAAAAAAATTTTCCTCAAAAGAAAAGGCAATTTTGATAATAACCCACAACGAAAAAACAATAGGTTATTTAAATCCCGACAAGGTTTTTGTCATGAATCATGGAGCGGTTGAAAATGGCTCGGAATAGAAAAACGGCGGGGGCGATAATAGAGAAAGACGGGAAGTTTCTTCTTGTAAAAAGGAACAACACGAAAACGTTTGAAGGATATTGGGGCTTGCCTGGAGGGAATCTTGAAGAGGGCGAGAATTTCGAGGATGCGGTTAAAAGAGAAATAAAGGAAGAAGTGAACCTTGATTTTTATCCCGTGCCGTTCAGGAAGTATGCAGAGGATTTTCCGCAATTTTCTTGGAAAGCCACAGCCGGATTTTTTTTCGGAAAAACAAACGGAAATGTAAAAATAAACGGGGAATCCAGCGAGTTTGGATGGTTCTTACCTCGGGAAATAAAAAAGATGGAGCTTGCATTTAACCACAAAAAAATCATGGAAGATTTCATGGAACAGAAGAGCAAAAAAATTCTCCCAAAAATATTCAATTCAAAAATTCTTGAGGCGAGAAAAATTTCTTCGGACATAAAATACATTAAGTTTTCGGTTCCGGGAGAATTTGAATTTACCCCGGGGCAGTATTTGTCTGTTTCAAGAATTTCGGACGGAAAAAAACTAAGAACCCCTTATTCAATTGCATCCTCTCCCGGAAAAGGTTTTGCAGAATTTTTCATAAGAATAATTGATGTTGGAAAAGCTTCATCCTATATGGGAAATTTAAAAAAAGGAGATGAGATTGAGTTGTTTGGCCCTGCCGGAAAATTTGTTATTGAAGAAAGCTCGAAACGCAAGGATTTATTTTTTATATCAAACGGCACCGGAATAACTGCTTTTTTGAGCATGATTTCCTCTGTCCTTGAGGAAGGATTCGGGAAAAAGATAATTCTTCTCGCGGGATTCAGAAATGAGAATGAAATTTTGTGCGAAAAAAGGCTGATAAATTTGGGAAAAAAATTCCCAAATCTTGAAA
>Ga0076241_114_pt1 | contig 12344 bp, 8 predicted proteins | sample RifGroF1_FD_67707 | JGI IMG/M metagenome (GOLD analysis project Ga0076241, IMG submission 67707) | Parcubacteria bacterium GW2011_GWF1_45_5 | reverse complement strand
TCAAAGAAGCGCGCGCTAAAGACATCTCTTTTTCAGAGCCGTCGCCATTACTGTACGGTATCCCGTTTGTTTTAAAGGATTCTTACGTTTCCTGTGCGGTAAGAACTACCTGTGCTTCCCGAGTCTTGGGTGATTTTACCTCGCCCTATAATGCAACTGTTTTGCAGAAACTACTGGATAAAGGGGCGGTTCTTATCGGAAAGATGAATATGGACGCATGGGGGCATGGTGCTACTTCAGAGAATACTGATTTTGGATCGGTGCATAACCCTTGGAACCTTGATCGCGTTGCCGGCGGTTCGAGTGGGGGATGCGGGGCCGCAATCGCAAGTCGTATGGCGGCATTTGCGATTGGCGAGGACACGGGAGGGTCAATTCGAAACCCAGCGGCATGGTGTAGCATTAGCGGCATGAAGGTGAGTTACGGTCGGGTATCCCGATATGGCTGTATCGCATATGCTTCGTCTTTTGATACAGTTGGTCCTATGGCAAAAACAGCGGAGGATTGTGCTGTTGTGTTGCAGAGTATCGCGGGCAATGATCCATATGACGCGACAAGTTCGCCACACAGTGTCCCCGATTATATTTCTACGCTTACTAGTAAATCGATTAAAGGGGTACGCATTGGAGTCCCCAAAGAACTGTTTGGAGAAGGTTTAGGGAAAGAGATTCGAGATGCCGTTTTAAAAACCCGAGATGTTTTTGTAAATATGGGCGTAGAGATTAAGGAAGTATCCATGTCACTTTTGGATTACGGCATTCCCGTGTACTATTTAATAGGTCTGAGCGAAACAAGCTCAAACCTTGCACGGTATGATGGCGTGAGGTACGGGAATGGACGTCCGTATTTTTCAGATGAAACCATGCGGAGAATCATGATAGGCACCCATGCACTTTCGACGGGGTATTACGATCAGTACTATCGTAAAGCGCAGCGTGTACGAACTATGTTCATTCGAGAATACGAAAAAATGCTTTCTGAATGTGACGTTGTCTTAATGCCGGTAACACCAACTCACGCGACAAAGATCGGTGAATTGATAAGCGATCCATTACAAAATTTGTTGGTTGATGTATACACTGTTTCGCAAAATCCAGTAGGGATCCCCTCGCTTGCTATCCCCTGTGGGTTTTCTTCTGATGGTTTACCAATAGGTATGCAGCTCGTGGGTAAAATTTTTACAGAAGATCTTTTATTTACATTGGGACATACGTATCAGCAACAAACCCAATGGCATACCCTAAAAGCACCATTACTCCGATCGTAACAATATGTCCCAGTATCGAACAATTATAGGCATAGAGACGCACGCGGAGCTCAAAACCGTTTCGAAAATGTTCTGCGGTTGTATAAACGATCCTTTTCATGCGCCCGCACCCAATACGTATACGTGCCCGGTGTGCTTGGGGCTTCCCGGCGCGTTGCCGGTTCCCAATAAGAAGGCGATTGAGTGGACCCTGAAACTCGGGTTGGCGCTGGGGTGCAAGGTTAATCTGTTTTCAAAATTCGATCGCAAGCATTATTTTTATCCCGATCTTCCCAAGGGATACCAGATCAGCCAGTACGATCTGCCGTTTTGCTTTGACGGAATCTTGAAAACAAACGAAGGCGATGTGCGCATCCGCCGTGTGCATTTGGAAGAAGATACAGGAAAGCTTATTCATGATACGGTAAACAGCGGGCAGGTTACCTTGATTGATTTTAACCGCGGCGGAGTACCCCTGGTAGAAATAGTAACCGAACCGGACATTCATTCCGCAACGCAGGCAAAAGAATACACCAAAAAATTGCGTCAGATTATCAGGTATTTGGATATCTCGGACTGCGACATGGAAAAAGGGGGGATGCGGCTCGAGGCGAACATATCCCTTCAAGAAATCAAAACGCAAAATGCAGAAATCAAAGATACAGACGAAACATTACCCGGTTACAAAGTTGAGCTTAAAAATATCAATTCATTCCGGTTTTTGGAACGGGGTATTGTATATGAAATAGAACGTCAGAAGCAACTGTTGGATAAAGGAGAAACGCCCGTGCAAGAAACACGCGGGTACAACCCTTCAAAAGACGAAACGTTTACGCAACGGGTAAAGGAATCCGCAGAAGATTATCGCTATTTTCCCGATCCCGATATTCCCCCTATCCGGTTTAAAGAAGAGTATATTGAGTCCATCAGAAAAACCATTCCGGAATTGCCGCAGGCAATAGTGGAGCGGTGGTCCAGGGAGTATGGGATTAATTCAAAAGCCGGAGAGATTCTTGCCGAAGAACCGGAAAAGGGGAAAATATACAATGAAGCCATTTTGGATATTCATTCCCGCCAAGAGCCGACCGATAAATTCGCCAATTTTATTGCGAACCAACCAACCGATTGGGGATCGAAAGTAATCTCTACGGAAGCCATTCTTACGGCATTCCGGAAGAGCATTGTGGTTGACGAAATCCAGGACAGTGAGATTACTGTGGTTATCAGCGTTGTTTTGAAGACAAATCAAGACATCGTGCGCCAGTATGTATCGGGCAAGGAACAGGTGTTAAACTTTCTTATCGGCAGTGTTATGAAAGAATTGAAGAAAAAGATCGACGTTTCCCGGGTTCAAAAACTTATCGTAGAGTCTATTCAAAAGGAATATACGGCATCATGAACTTGCAAAATTTTCTTTCAGATTTGCGTATTACGGTGGCGACCTCATCATTCATCCACATACTGGTTGAACGCGCAAATGAGGTACTGGGATCCCAAACATGGGTGAACGTAGTTTTTATTTTGCGCGCCGCCGGTCTTCTGGTAACCTTGATTATGATTTACTTGGTGATTTTTGTGGTTATTAAAACAAACTTGATCCCTCAAAAATTACTTCCTTTGAAAATCGTGCTGAATCGGCCCAATAAAACAAAAGACTCTGGATTTGTCTCTAGGATGAACGAAATCAAAAGACGGATCGAACGCAAGAATCCCGACGAGGATCGGTTGGCGGTCCTGGCCGCAAGCCAGCTTCTGGAGAGCGGCCTGGCGAAACTGGGGCAAAAGAAACCGCTGTTCCGTGAAAATATAGAAAGTATTCCTTATTGGTCTTCGGTTACCCCCGATAAAATCTTTTCGGCATACAATACGCGTACGAAGCTCGTGCATAACCCGAACGAAAGGGTCAGCCATGAGGAGGCCGAAGAAGCAGTCGAGACTTTCGAAAAGGCAATTCGCGACCTGGGCGTTATTTAAAATATTCAGGATTTTTCGCAATTTTCTGTTATAATGGGGCAGTATGCCTCAGAAATTCTACATTACTACTGCGATTCCGTATGCCAGCGGGGATCCCCACATCGGCCATTTTTTGGAATTCATTCAGGCGGACGTATTGGCGCGTTACCATCGATTACAAGGGGAAGAGGTATTTTTTTTAACCGGTACTGACGAACATGGCATTAAAATCGCCGAATATGCCGTTAAAGCAGGGAAAACTCCCGACCGTTTCGTCTCGGAAATTGCCGAAAAATTTCAAAATATTGCGGATGCGCTGCGTATCTCATATTCGTATTTTATCCGCACCACGAATCAACAGAAACACTGGCCCAATGTCAGAAAAATATGGGAACTGCTTGCCGATAACGGAGATATCTATAAAGGCCATTATAAGGGGAAATATTGCGTCGGGTGCGAAAAGTACGTTACCGAAAGCGATTTGGAAAACGGTTTATGTCCGTTTCACCAAAAGCCTCCGGAAGAACTCGATGAGGACAATTATTTTTTCAGACTTTCCCGTTACCAGGACCAGTTGCGCCAGTTGATCATATCCGATGAGGTTAAAATTCTTCCCGGATTCCGCAAACAAGAGGTTTTGTCGTTCATTGATCGGGGCATTCAAGACGTCAGTTTTTCTCGGCCAAAAGAGAAATTGAACTGGGGTATTCCGGTTCCGGGAGACGAAAGCCAGGTCATTTATGTCTGGGCCGATGCTCTGACGAATTATCTTTCCGGAGTGGATTTTGCCGAAGCAGGCGTAACCTTTCAAAGGTGGTGGCCTCCTGACGTTCAGATTGTCGGGAAAGATATTTGGAGGTTCCATGCCCTGTATTGGCCGGCCATGCTTTTATCTGCGCATCTGCCGCTGCCAAAGGTTTTATTCGTGCATGGATTTGTGACGGTAGGGGGCGAGAAAATCTCGAAATCATTGGGTAATGGCATTGATCCGATTGCCATTATGCAGAAATTTTCCGTTGATGCGGATGCAGTGCGATACTTTTTTTTGCGCGAGATGTCTCCTGTGGAAGACGGAGATTATACCGATGAAAAGTTTATAACCCGTTATAATGGCGATCTTGCTAATGGCATCGGCAACTTTTTGGCACGGGTTAATCAATTGGGTGTTTTGGGAAGGGGGACCATCGCACTGAATACCAACACGTTTCAAGATGCTATAGTGGCCGCCTATAATGATTATGCGAAGGCGATGCAGGAATTCAGGTTTAATGAGGCGCTTGTTTTTGCAAGCCAACTGGTGAAAATAGGGGACGGATACATTAACGAACAAAAACCATGGGAACTTTTGAAATCCGGAACCGATGAGGCGCATGAGAAATTTAACCAACACATTTCCTCTTTGACTTTACTGCTCGGGAACATTGCGCAGCTTTTGACTCCTTTTATGCCCGCCACGGCAGAGAAAATACTTATAGCGATTGGGCTTGCAGGGCAAGTTCCCGATGCCTGGCAGGGAAAGACGGTTACTTTTCAATCTTTATCTCCGCTTTTTCCCAGAAAGTAATTTTAATTCCTTGTTTTTTTATTGTCTTTTATGTTCATAGACTCCCATTGTCATTTACCGCATGGCAAATATACGAAAACAACGGAACAGCTCATTCAGGATGCGCTGTCAGCGGGCGTAACAAACATTATTGCAATCGGGACATCCGTCAAAGAGAATGAATCGGCAATCAAGACCGCCGACTCATTCGGTGGCGTATATTGTTCGGTCGGGATTCATGTTGACGAAGACAGGGACAAAACTACGGAAAGTCTTAGGCAGGTATTACTGGAACAATTGAAATATACCAAAAAGATTGTTGCTATTGGCGAGTGCGGCATTGATATCAGTGAAGGGGAAAACAGTCGGCCGATTCAAGACCAGATTAATTTATTCGAAATGCAGATACAGTTGGCCATCGAGAATAATTTATCTGTGATTATTCATAATCGAAACGGTGACGATACAGTGGTGCGGCTTTTGAAACAATATGTCCCGCAAGGACTGCGCGCGATTGCGCACAGTTTTTCGCAATCATGGGAGTACGCACAGCAATTATTGAGCCTGGGAGCATATCTTTCCTTTTCCGGCATGATTACCTACAAGGGCCGTAAAAATATCGCAGAGATCATTCAAAAGATGCCGCTGGACCGGATGTTGATTGAAACCGATGCTCCATATTTACCGCCGGAAGGATTTCGTGGCCAACCCAATGAGCCTAAAAACGTTGTTGCGGTGGCGCAAAAGATTGCCGAGGTACGTGTCGATACCTTGGAACATATTGCCTTACAAACATATGAAAATACGAAAACCATCTTTGCTGTCCATTAAAGATCGTATTATCCGCGCAAAGCACATTTTAATCGCCGGTCATGCCGGTCCGGATTTCGATTCCGCCGGATCGTGCCTCGGTTTGTACGAGATTCTCAAAGGTTTGGGTAAAGAAGTTTCTTTGGGAACGTTTTTCAGGGAAGAAATATGGCAGCGGGTATCCGAGACGGCGCCTGTTACTCGTGATTTTAACGGTAAGAGGTCTTTTGATCTTGTTATTTTGCTTGATTACGGGAAAATGCAGCACGTGGTTCAGTATGTCCGTAATTATATTGATTCCCATGATCCGTGCGTTATCACCATAGACAATCATCCATATCAGGATCAGCAGGGCGATGTGGTATGGGTCGAAGAAGGTAGTGCGGCAACGGCTGAAATGGTTTATGACCTTGCGCGGTTCCATCATTGGTTTATCGGCGATACGGCCGCCTTTTTTCTTTTGCTTGGAATTATCGCCGAATCGGGCGCCCTGGGATTTTATCCTATCGGAAAAAAGACCCTGCACAAAGTTATGCGACTGGTTCGTCATGACGACGATTTGATGCGCATCGCCTATATGATTCGCGGATGGGACGGTCCCGACGACATGTTTCAGTACGGCGCTTTCCTTAAGACTATGCGGACGGACAAGAATCTTAAACTCATATACGGGGTTTCTCGCGTTCAACATCCAAAAATTTCTGAAATCGCGGTGCGCGCGGTGCATGAAGCCATGTTCGTGAAAGGTTATACCATTATGTTTTTTCTTCGCAGTGTTCCGGGATCATCGGAATGGTATTGCAGTTTACGGGGATCTAAAGATAATACGGTGGATTTGAACCTATTGGCTGCCCGGTTTGGCGGAGGAGGACATTTTAACTCGGCAGGGTTCAAATCTTCGGAGAGCAGTGCTACAATAATTAATAAGATGAAAGTTTTTATTCGCGCCTGCCAGAAAAGGACGCCGGAAAAATCATAGGATGTCTTGGGTAATATTTTGATTCTTTTCAACACACATGAAATACGATTTTCAAAAAATCGAGAAAAAATGGCAGAAGATATGGGCCAAAGATAATTTTAAGATTTGGCATGCCGTTGACTTTTCCCAAAAGAAAAGATTTTACCTTTTGGACATGTTCCCGTATCCGTCGGGGGACGGGTTACATGTAGGCCATGCGGAAGGGTACACGGCAACCGATATTTATTCCCGTTTTTTGCGGCTCCGGGGTTTCAATGTGTTGCATCCCATGGGGTGGGATGCGTTCGGATTACCCGCCGAGAATTTTGCGATTAAAACCAAAACACATCCCGAAGAGAACACCAAAAAGAGTGTCGCACGTTTCAAATCACAAATGCAGGCACTGGGCCTTTCTTATGATTGGCAAAGGGAATTTTCCACAACCGACCCTTCTTATTTCAAATTTACCCAATGGATGTTTTTGGAGATGTTCCGGCGCGGCTTGGTATATGAAGCTCAGGCCCCTATTAATTGGTGTCCGTCGTGCAAGACGGGATTGGCCGAAGAGGATTTGGAAGACGGAGTATGCGAGCGGTGTAAATCCACGGTGGAGCGTCGACCCGTACGCCAATGGGTTATCCGTATTACGGCGTATGCCGAGCGGTTGCTCGACGATTTGAAGAATCTTGATTGGCCAGAGAGCATCAAGCAGATGCAAAATGATTGGATTGGGCGCTCACAAGGATATCAATTTCACTTCCGCGTTCATAATATCGCCAAACACCTTGAGGTATTCACGACCCGTATCGATACGATCTATGGCGCAACCTTTCTTGTGTTGGCGCCCGAACACCCGATGGTTAAGGAGATTACGACACACGAGTATTCATATAAAGTTCAGGAGTATGCCAGGAACGTGGTGAATAAATCAGACATTGAACGGAATAGCGCCGTTGAGAAAACAGGAGTATTTACGGGATCGTACGCAATCCACCCCATTACGGGTATAAAAATTCCGATCTGGATTGCCGATTATGTTACTCCCGATTACGCCACCGGCGCGATTATGGGCGTTCCCGCTCATGACCAGCGTGATTTTGATTTTGCGAAAAAATACGATTTGTCGATTCTTGAGGTGATTAGTCTTGATGGAGATACTCACAGGGAGTTCGATAAACCGCTTGAAGCAAAAGGCGTGTTGGTGAATTCCGGACTTTTCAATGGCCTGGTGTGCGGAGTCGCGCAGGAAAAAATAGCGAATTACATAGGTGCGAAGCCGCGTGTAGTTTATAAATTGAAAGATTGGGTTTTTGCCCGTCAAAGGTACTGGGGGGAGCCGTTTCCATTGGTTTTTTGCGAGCATTGTGCGGAAAAAATCAGAAATCAGAAGATCCCTGCCCGCCGGCAGGCAGGAAAAATAAAAAAAGGTGAATTTTCCGAAGGTGAACTATTGAATCCGGGATGGATCGAGGTCCCTGGAACACGGCTTCCGGTAACACTCCCTAAAGTGAAGTCGTATGAACCGAGCGGTACGGGTGAATCCCCGTTGATTAATGTTCTGGACTGGGTGAGAACAAATTGCCCGAAGTGCAAGGGTCCTGCGCGCCGGGAAACCGATACTATGCCCCAGTGGGCGGGGTCATGTTGGTATTATCTTGGATTTGCGCTGGGGAACGGGCGCATAAAAAAGAAGGACATACGAAAAGGGTGGGATATCAAATGCTTGAAGTACTGGCATCCCGTTGATTTTTATGTCGGTGGAGTCGAGCATGCAACGCGCCATTTGATTTACGCGCGTTTTTGGCATAAGTTTTTGAACGATTTAGGGTTGGTGACCGGGACAGAGCCATTCAAGCGTCTGGCGAATCAGGGTTTGATATTGGGACCCGACGGGGAAAAGATGTCGAAATCAAGAGGCAACGTGATCAACCCCGACGATGTGATAAAGCAGTATGGAGCGGATGCGCTACGCCTGTACGAGATGTTCATGGGTCCGTTTGAAGCGTCAAAACCGTGGGATACCAAGGGGATCATCGGAGTATTCCGTTTTTTAAACAGAGTGTCCCAATTAGTTGCCGGTAACATGGGCGCTCACAAGGAGTTATTTGCCGTTTCAACCGATCCATCTTCTTTGAAGGTTGCCCAGAAATCATTGCATCAAACCATTAAAAAAGTAACGGATGATATTGTGGGCATGCGTTTCAATACCGCTATTTCCGCACTCATGCAATGCGAAGGGGCGTTGGCCAATGCGGCTCTTAGGGTTTCGCGCAACGATTTCATTAAGCTTATTGCTTCTTATCTCGTTATGTTGTATCCCTTTTCTCCCCACCTGGCGAGCGAGCTTTGGGGGTATTTGGGAAAGGGCTCTATCGAAACGCAGTTGTGGCCGCGGCATAATCCACGTTTAATTTTTGAAGATTATGTAACGTATGCCATCCAGGTGAACGGGAAAATGCGCCATACGATCAAACTGGCGAAATCTTTAGGCGAGGATGAGGTTATACATCAGGCCGAGCGTGCGGAGCAGATAGGGAAATGGATAAAAGGAAAGGCGGTACGCAAGAAGATTTTTGTAAAACATAAGATCGTTAATTTTGTTATTTAAATGAAGCGCGGGAAAATCAATGTGGTGGTAATGGGCGGGGGAACCGGCAGTTTTACCGTGCTGTCGGCACTCAGGCCATACAAGGATTTTTCTCTTAAAGCCGTCGTGGCAATGACCGACGATGGCGGTTCAAGCGGTGTATTGCGCGACGAATTAGGGGTGTTGCCGCCCGGGGATATCAGACAGTGCCTGGTGGCATTATCTGAATCTCCCGAAATTATCCGCAATCTTATGAATTACCGTTTCGAAAACGGCGGTCTCAAGGGGCACAGTTTCGGCAATCTTTTCTTGTCCGCACTTGAGAAAGTGACGGGATCGTTTGACAAGGGCGTTGAAGAAATCGGGAAAATTCTCAAGATCCACGGAGAAGTGATCCCGGTAACGCTCGACCGCATTTCGTTGGTCATGGTCCTAAAGAACGGAGCGACGCTCAAGGGAGAACGCATTATTACTCCTTCGGAGGTTATCCAACCCATCGGCATCAAAAAGTATTATGTGAAACCCTGCGCGATAATTCATGACGATGCTCTTAATGCGATCCGGTTCGCCGATGCCATTATCATAGGTCCGGGAAATCTGTACACTAGCCTTATTCCTTTGTTTTTGGTGCGTGGCGTACCTGAAGCCTTGAAAAAGTCGCGTGCGAAGAAAATCCTGGTAGTGAACTTGGTAACCAAGTTTGGGCAAACCGATGCGTTTACAGTTTTTGATTTTGTCGGTGAAATGGAAAGATATCTGGGTCAGGGGGTAATTGATACCGTGGTATTCAATGCGCAAAATCCTCCTTCTTATCTCGTGCAAAAGTATTTCCGGAAAGAGCGTTCGACTCCTATTGTATTGAACGGACGGCGACGGTTCATTCGTGACGGAAAATTGTTCATAGGATCAGGATTTTTGAACGGAAGCTTGACGATTCAATCAAAATCAGACGTACTTCTGCGGAGAAATCTTATCCGGCACAGTCCTCGTAAACTTGGAATCACCCTCGCGAAATTAATACAGAAAGCGATATACCCCCGCACTCGTTGAAAAAGGAAAATCCAACAAAGCAATGAACATTCATCTTAAGAAGGAAATTTACAAATCAATAGACCGATGGTCGGGTGAGGGGGTATAATATCAATATCATGAAATTCGACATTGTTTCTGTGGGTACGGCAACGGTCGATGTTGTAGCAAGGTTTGCTTCAGGAGGCGTCAAGAACCGGCTGCCGAAAAATTCACAACAGTATTTTCCGTTGGGGGCGAAGATAGAGATGAGTGATTTTTCCATTTCTTCCGGAGGCGGGGCAACGAATACCGCGGTTACCTTCAGCCGTATGGGGTTGAAGACCGCAGCGGTATTTGAGGTGGGTGTCGATGTTTTAGGAGATTCGGTTATCCGTGAATTGAGCGATGAAGGCGTTACCTCGTTTCCGTCACGAAACAAAAAATTGCCGACTGCGGGGTCGGTAATTTTGGTGGACCAATCGGGCGAACGGACTGTATTGGTGCATCGGGGTGCCGCGAATGACTTGACTCTCAAGGAAATTCCGTTATCCCGGATCGATGCATCATGGATGTATATTGTCCCCGGAGGGATTTCGTACCGTACCATAGTGAGCCTGATTAGACATGCGAAAAAGAGCGGGATGAAGATTGCCTTAAATCCTTCGGATTTTTTCATTCGTCAAGGATTGAAACAGATACGCGCGGTCATCGGTGAAGCCGATATGCTTTTGGTTAATCAGGAAGAATCTTTTCGTATAACAGGAGTATCCGGTTCAAAACCGTTGGCCGTATTCGCCCAACTGGACAAATTGGTAAAGGGGATTTTGGTGGTGACCAATGGCAATAAAGGAGTTCGGGTTTCCGATGGAAAACGGATATGGGTTGCTGGAACATTTAAGAACAAAAAAGTAGTTGACCGACTTGGAGCCGGAGACGCATTCGGTTCGGGATTTGTGGCAGGACTTATGCGCATGGGCGAGTATTGCGCGAAAGGAACCTGCAATCCGCGGGCTATAGAATATGCCATTCGGCTTGGCAGTGCGAACGCCACCGCGGTGGTTGAAGCTTTAGGGGCAAAAGCCGGCATTCTGACCCGCGAACAATTCGGATCATCCAAACGTTGGCAAAACCTGAAAATAACAGTGAAAAATATCGGATAACCATGACCAGTATCGAAACTATTGCCGCGATTTTGAAAACAGACAAGGATGTTATCGCCAATATCGAGAAACACTGTGCTTTGAAAACCGGTAAATCCGGTACTCTTGATGCAATCGCAAAAGAAAACGAGGAATTGATGCGGGTTGCTCTGCAGGGATTGGGGCTAAAAGAAGGCGATACGCTTTCCCGAATCGTTGTCGCATTAGAGAATAAGGTGCGTCAAGACGAAGCCGAATTGCAAAAGATGTTCGGGATGGCCGATTTTATGGATACGGCGTTCGGGGGAAAGATTCTGCAAACCGTGATACGCACGGCGGACCCTCAACCCGGCTTGTTCTTGAAAAAACAAAAGGCACAGGAATTTATACGAAATCAGCCGCCGATTCACATTATGGAATGTTTGGGATACGGTTCGGTGGACGACATGCTTGAGAAAGAAGATATCATGCAGATCTATGCGGGGTTGCGGTTCGGTGAAGATCGCGAGTGGCTCAACACCGTATTTTTCAGGCAGTACGAAACATTGTTACCGCAGGATTTTGAAATAAGACCCATTGCGGTTGCCGTGCTTGATTCGCGGTTTGCCCCGCTGGCAAAAGATTTCATCGAGAAAAAGTACCACAACATCAGCCATCTTAAGGAAATGGGCATGTTGTTTATTATCCCGACTTCGTTCAACCAGCCGGGCCAGCTCATGAAGGTATTTTCGTTATTGTTCCATTATTGCTACGAAATTCCGTTTTATGCCGACCTTATCGTAGTTTATGCTACCGACGAAAAAACGTTCGCCAAGAACATTATTTCTTTATTCAAAGGGGACGTGCCCGAACCGGTCATAGATTTGAGCGCTCCTCATTGGCTCGTGGTGCAGAGATATCTTGAGAAAGAAGACCAAAACGAGCTGCTTTTGATGGTGCCGCACGTGAATCCCGAGTCGTTGCACTGGGCGAAAGCGCAGAATAATATCGCGAAAGTCTCACAAAATCTTTCGTTTTGGAATAATCTGGATTGGGTGGGGGGATTTTTCAAAGATGAGATCGGTTCGGAGGTGCTCGTGACCTTCAACCTGGTGGA
>Ga0076241_117_pt1 | contig 12938 bp, 14 predicted proteins | sample RifGroF1_FD_67707 | JGI IMG/M metagenome (GOLD analysis project Ga0076241, IMG submission 67707) | Parcubacteria bacterium GW2011_GWF1_45_5 | reverse complement strand
GCTTCAACATCTCGTATTTCCGTCTCATTTGTCTCATTTTGAATGCGACCGAGGAGCATCCTCGTGATAGAATAAAATATCCATAGAAAGCGTTGTAACTGTTTGATTCTGTAAAGTTCTAGACCGAACCTCACTACCATCTTGTGGACTCGTTCGAGGGAACAAGGGGGTTTAATGCGAGATAAAGATAATATGGGTGAAGAACTTCAAAAAATTACTCGAGTTGGATTTCTTATTTATGATCCCCACGAGGAGTTGGTTCTAATTCATAAACGTGATGATAAAGAGGGCATAGCCTCTCGGGGGAAGTGGGATTACTTCGGCGGCGACCTGAAGTCTGTAGATTTGTCTGATCCTGAGTATGCATTGAGCAGAGAATTATATGAAGAACTTGGAATTTCGGTTAACAAAGATTGTATAAAGATATTGCCATCAATAGATAGGCATAAAAATGAAAGGATGTACTATATTCTTTTCCCGAAGTATAGGACTCCCGATTTTAGACTCGGAGAAGGGTCTGGCTTTATTTGGTTTTCTTTTGACCAAGCATTATCTTTAGATACCGATACTGGACTTAAAGAATATTTAAGAAAGTTGAAAGATATTGTAAAGCCTTGATCAATTCTTCTATTGACCAGATATAAAATACGAAAGCCGCCTCGTGAGAGGCGGTTTTCTCTTGGATGATTGGTTTACGGATGGCCAGAGGCAGGTCCATCCTCTATCCACTCGTCGCGTTGTCGGGTGTCGTAGGGTGTGCCGGTGCCGGTAACGTAGCGCGGCGGCTGATCGCTGCCGCCCCAGCATACTTCGGCGTTGGGGTCGGGCTGGGCACCATTCCATGGGCGCAGGCCGATTTGACCACCAAAGAATCTTGCGGGCACTTCCGGGATGGGGAGAGGGATATCTGGATGCAGGACGAGATCAAAATGCCTGGTCTCGTCAGCAGCTACCGGGCCGACATTGATCTTGAAGGCGCCGCAGCGGTTGGCGTCGCGGTTCCAGCTCAGGATCAATTCTACGATAAGGTCCTGGTTGGGACCCATACGCGGTGGCGGGTAGTAGCCGGCAGATTGCACGATTCCCTCAATTCCATCTTTCTTGTCGTTCAACATGTGCACAATTATCTCGGGCATGGGATCCTCCTTTTAGAATCCAAGAGTATGATTTACCACTATACCATAAACACTTGAATATAGCAATATTCTGTGGTACAATGACTCTAATATCCGATATTTCGAAAAGGAGGATCTTATGCCACGCGTAGTATTTCAGACAAACCGGCACGTCTTCGAAAACGCCCTTCCCGACGAGGTGAAGTACGAGATCGAGAATATCGTCAGGAAGACCATCTTGGATGCGTTTCCAACTTTGGACGGCGATGAACGGAATGTCGAAACTCGCTGGGTCGTCGATGAACGCTCGACCCACACCAACGAGCTGACCGTTGACGTGATGTACACGGTCGGCCAGCACGGTTTCGGCTTCTTCGCCAAGAGCGATGGTTTCACCAAGGTCCTGCGGCAGACGATTCTCGAGCGTCTCGGCGAACGTTTCTTCCCGAAGGGCGACCTGGTTTCCGTTGACGCCTGGATCCTTCCTCAGGAAGACGCCTGCTGGGGATCATGGTGCCGCGCCGAGGCGCAAAAGAAATAATTCATATCGGAAAACTGACCCGCTTCACACAGCGGGCTTCAACATCTCGTATTTCCGTCTCATTTGTCTCATTTTGAATGCGACCGAGGAGCATCCTCGTGATAGAATAAAATATCCATAGAAAGCGTTGTAACGGTCTGATTCTGTAAAGTTCTAGACCGAACCTCACTACCATCTTGTGGACTCGTTCGAGGGACCGAATGATTATTTCTCGGTATTTAGTATGGTAGAATGAAACTATGTTGTTAGTAAAAACATACCTTGCGTCTAGCAAGATTCACGGGATTGGTCTCTTCGCTGGACAAAATATTAAAAAGGGTAAGAAGACTTGGGGATATACAGCGGGATTTGATTCCGCTCTCAACCCCCAAAAGGTAAAAAGGATGCCACAATCCCTGCGGGATTTTATCTATACTTATGCGTCTCTTAGTATGACAAGTCATAAATATATCTTAGGGAATGATAATGTTAGGTTCACTAATCACAGTACGAGTCCCAATCTTGAAGCAGTAAAAATTAAAGGAGAAGTAGAAAAGATTGCCAGAGCAAAAAGAGATATCAAAAAAGGAGAAGAGCTTACTATTGATTATAGAACATTTGATAAAGAAGATGCGACGGGTGATAAAGGATACCTGAATTAAAAACTATAACGTAATGCAACAAGATATAGGGTTTGAGGTACGTTACAAAACCAAAAACACCCCAAGGGGTGTTTTTGTGTTTCTTTGTGCGCCATGAAGGTCCAGAAATAGTCATATTTGAACATTCATGGCGCAGGAAGAAAGGAGGCTAATTCCTGCGCAAATATATAAAGAACTAATGAATAGTATAACATAAAGCGGATAAAAAAGCAAAGGGCGGGAACCGGGATGAAATATACATGCGGGTTCATTGAATGTTTGATAGGATACTCTTATGGACAAGAAAGTTCTATATATTGTTTTGGCGGTTGCCGCTGTTTTAAACCTGTCCGGGTGGTTGTTGTTGTATTTCGGCATCCCTGAGGCGAACTTTCCGTTCATCATCAAGTACACAATCGGGAGCCCGTCCGATTTTTGGGGAACCCGCTTTGATTTGTTCCTGGTGCCATTATTGGGATTGATTATTCTTTTCGTGAATGGTATAGTGGGTTACAGTATTTACAGCAAACATCAGGGTTTGAGCGTGATTATGGCGGGAGTCGCGGCATATACCGGATTCCTGGGGTTATTGTACGCTTTCGCGACCGTATACGTAAATACCTACTAGAATCTATCTTATATAACTATTTCTTAAGGATATGACACAATCGGCAGTGATAAAAATTCAAGGTCATCAGTATGTGGTCCGTAAGGGTCAGCGTATGCGCGTGGACAAAATCGCAGCCAAAGAAAAGGGAGACTTGATCGAGTGTAAAGAGGTGTACTGCGTTTTCGACGATACTCTTACTTCATTGGGTAACCCCGTGGTTAAAGGATGTGTCGTAAAGGCTTCTGTTGTCCGCCATTTGCGCGGGAGAAAAGTCATCACGTTCAAATACCGACCCAAGGCCCGCAGCAGGGTCAAAAAGGGTTTTAAAGCGGAGTATACGGAAATCGAGATAACTGGAATCGAATCGTAAAATTTATAGAACCGATAGAACTAAAAAAACAGGATTTTACCTGTTTTTTTGTTTTCGGGATCATCCGGTTTTATTTCCTTGATCGGATAGCGTTGCTAAGGGTGTCTTCATCGGCGAATTCGACTTCGGCGCCGCGCGGCAGCCCCAACCCGAGACGGGTTATATTGATCGCGAAGGGTTTCATCATCTTTTCCAGTTCCATGGCCGTAAGGTCACCTTGAGCGGTATGGCTGATGGCGAGAATTATTTCTTTTGTCTGCGGGTTGCGATCAATCCGCTCCATTAGTTCCTTGAGGCGGAGATCGTGATTGTTGTGCTCGTCGGGGGTGATGAGCCCGCCGAGGATATGGTACAACCCCCGGTATTGTTTAGTTTTTTCGATACTGATAAGATCAGTCTCTTTTTCAACGACAGCGATAACGGTATGGTCTCGTGATTTGTCCGAACAAATCACGCAAAACGTCTGCTCTTCCGTCCTTTTTTCGAATACGAAAAAACACTGACTGCATACCGCCAGCGTATCCGCCATTTCCTTGAGGCTGAATCCGTACGCGTACATGAACGCTTTATTGTGTTTCAGAAACCAAAACGCAATACGGTAAGCTTGGCGCAGACCGACTCCGGGTATTTTCGAAAACAAATCAATAAATTTCTTAAGCGGTTCTGGAATCATGGGTTTTAAAGTTCCTCTGTTCCTTCGGGGTACTCGGCACCGCCATATTCTTCCGAGGTCATGTCTTTGAAACTGGCGTAATTTTCGGCAAAGTGTACGGTGATTTTCCCTAGTGGACCGTTACGATGCTTGGCGATGATAATATCCGCCATATTCTGCCGGGCAGTATTTTCTTTGACGCGGTCTTCGCGGTAAATAAACATAACGACATCCGCGTCTTGTTCAATAGATCCTGATTCGCGCAGGTCCGACAGGCGGGGAATCTGATTCGGTCGTTGTTCAACGGCGCGTGAAAGCTGCGAGATGGCGATGATGGGAATATTGAGTTCGCGCGCCAATCCTTTGAGTGATCTTGATATTTCGGTCATTTCCTGGACAAGGCTGTCGGTGCGAAGGGACGAACTGATTAACTGGAGGTAGTCGACAATAAGAAGCCCTAGTCCCGATTCTCCCTGCAGGCGGCGCGCCATGGCGCGCATCTGCATAACCGTCGGTAGCGGCGCATCGTCGATGTAAATAGGCGCTTCCGCGAGTTTCGCCATAGCTTCCTGGATAAGTTCGAAATCGTTCGGCGATCCTTCCTCGGACAGTTTCCCGGTTCTGATCTTCCATAGGTCGACGTTTGCTTCTGCGGCGATCAAGCGGTCGAGCACCTGTTCCCGCGACATTTCAATACTAAAGAGACCGACGGGGACTTTTTCCTTTAGCGCGGCATGACGGGCAATATCAAGAGCGAGGGATGTTTTTCCGAGAGACGGCCGCGCGGCGATGATGATAAGATCGGACTTTTGCAGACCCGCAAGAATATTATCGAGCTGCCGGAATCCCGTAGGCACTCCGCGCAATTTCCCCTTTTGCTTATGGAGATCGTCAATGCGTTCAAACGCGGTTTTCAGATCTTCCTTGACGTGGCGGAATGCTGGTCCGATATTTTTTTGAGAAATTTGAAATACCCGTTTTTCCGCTTCATCGAGCAGTTCCGTGGTCTCGCGGTCTTCTTTAAAAGCCAGTTCGTTGATTTCATACGAAGCGGCAATCAGTTCACGCAGGACGTGTTTCTTGTTGACGATCTTCGCGTAATGGGCAATATGGCTCGAGGTTGGCACCATATTGACGAGTTGGGAAAGATAGGACATCCCGCCGGATTCTTCCAGAAGATTCTTTTCTTTAAGGCGGCTCGAGACGGTCAGAATATCGATTGGTTGTCCCTTGCCGAATAGATCCAAAACGGTTTCGTAAATTTGTTGGTGATTCGGCCGGTAGAAGTCGATCGGAACCAAAGTATCCGCGACCTTGATAACCGCGTTTTTGTCTATCATCAGGCTCCCTAAAACCGATTGTTCTGCTTCAAGGTCTTGGGGAGGAAGTTTTCCGTCTATAACTTCCCGTACCGGTTTTCTTTCCGGAGGAGCTGTTCTTTGTCTTCGTACTATCATATCGGTATAAGTATTGCGCTATGCGTACTTGATTGTCTGACATTTTAGTTGTCTTCGCAATCTTTTTTGTGTGTTTGTTGTGTACAACTTTAGAATTGCCGAACTCGTTGGCCATCGGGGCTGTCGGTGACGCTGTAGCCGAGTGTTTCCAGTTCTTTTCTGAGTTTGTCGGAACTCTCGAAATCTTTATTGGTTCGGGCCGATTCCCGCCGGATAACGAGCTCTTTGATGTTTTCCGGGAGATTAGCCGTTGCTATAGCGGCGTTTTCGTTTGTCTCCTTGAGCTTCAATCCGAAAATCTTATCGAAAGAATCCGTAATAAGATATTCTTTTTCTTTTTCCGAAAACTCTTTGTCTTTAACAATTTCCCAGGCGAAGGCGAGTGCCCGGGGAATATTTATGTCGTTGCAGATAATTTCTTGGAATCTTGTTTCGGCCTGTTTTATTTTTGTTTCGTCTAGAGGTTCTGTTTTTTTTGTTTTCCAGAACATGATTTTTCCCCGAAGCTCATTAAGACTGTTTTGCGCGTTTTGGAGCGCTTCCCAGGTAAAGTTTTGAGGCGAACGGTAATGGGCGGTCAGAAAAAAATAACGTAACGCAAGAGGATCGAAACCACGCTCCGTAATGTCGTGCATGCGGTAGGTATTACCGATGCTCTTGCTCATTTTTTGTCCATCAACGGTTAAGAATTCATGGTGTATCCAGTATCGTACGAACTGTTTTCCGGTAGCCGCTTCCGATTGGGCTATTTCGTTCGGGTGATGTACCGAAAGATGATCAATGCCGCCAGTGTGTATATCTATGGTTTCTCCGAGGTATTTCATACTCATGGCAGAGCACTCTATGTGCCATCCCGGGAATCCTTCGCCCCACTGGCTGTTCCAGCGCATAACATGATTTTGATATTTACCGACACACTTGAACCAAAGCACGAAATCGGCAGGGTTTTTCTTGTGTACGCCGGTTTCAACTTCCTCGCGCGCAGCGGTTCTTTTCTGATCAAGGGTTTGTCCCGTAAGGCTTCCGTATTTAGAGAATTTTGAGACATCAAAATAGACCGCTTCCGGTGTTTCGTATCCATAACCTTTTGCGACCAGTGTTTCTATGAGGGCAATTTGATCGGGAATGTGTTCGGTGGCTCTGCAGATTATATGCGGCCTCATGATGTTGAGAAGATCCATGGAGGCATAAAAATCATTCATGAAGAACTTGGCGACATCCCAGACTGTTTTTCCGGTTTTCGCCGCGCCTTTTTCCATTTTATCCTCTCCTTCATCGTTATCCGAGACAAGGTGTCCGACGTCGGTGACGTTTTGGACGTGGGTAACGTTATAACCAAGCCATACAAGGGTTCTGCGGATAATATCGTCTCCGACGTATTTTCTGCCGTGTCCGATATGGGCGTAATCGTATACTGTTGCCCCGCAGGTATACAAACCAACCCGAGGCGGATGAACCGGGGTAAAGTTATCTGTTTTTTTGGAAAGCGAGTTGTAAATCTGTAGGGGCATATTGGTGTTGAATAAAAAACTAAGTATCAAAAATCAAAATCCAGAATTCTTTATTTTTGATCTGCAATTTTACTGTTTGATTTTTGCTGTTTATTTTACCATTAGAGCCATTTTTTCTTTTTGAAGTAGATGTAGAGTCCGGCACATCCCAGTCCGATGAAGCTCATGATGATCCACCAGTCATTGGTATCTCCGATAATCGGCGTGAACCGGGTATTCATTTGGAACAGCGTTCCGATGATGGTTACCGGCGCGAGCATGAACGCGAGGAGAGACACGAGGCGCATGATCTCGTTTATTTTCGACGAGAGCAATGTTGCGTTCGTTGCCTCCAGGCTTTCGATGGTATCTTTCAGGTTATCAACCAGGTCGGTGAGATTATTGTATTCATCGAGGAGGTTTCCGAAGAACAGTTTTTTGTCGTCACCGTACAGAGCCACGGTTTCGTGCCGAAAAGCATGGAGCACACCGGCAACTGGTTTCGTGATTCTCCGGAAGTCAAGAATATCCCTTTTGGTGACAGAAATTTCTTTGATCATTGCTTGCTCTTCGCCGTGGAACACGGCGTCGGAAATCTCGGCAATCTTTTTGTCGATATGGGCAAGTTCTCGCATGCCGTAGGTAAAGAGCCAGATCAGGAGACCGTGGATGAATTCCGCTCCGGTTTTCCCCAGATATTTTTGTCTAAACCCTTCCAGTTCGTTTGCGTTTTTAAAGAATTCTTCGATAGGTTCGCACGATTCGTAGCGGATAGTGGCGATTTCATTCGGCTTGATAAGGAAGTCTATTTCGACAGGAGTGCTTGTCTTTTTGACGTGATCATAGATAGGGAAACGAAGTACGAGGTACAGGAATGCCTCGTAACGTTCTACTTTTTGCCGGGTAGAAGGCGTCCGCAGCTCATCGATAATCACGGGATGCAGTTTAAAGCTTTTCTTCAGATAATCCAGCTCTTCGTCGGTGGGTGGCGCGAGATCGTACCAGGTGATTTTTTCTTTGATAATACGCATAAATGGCTAATGATTAATAATAGAGGATAAAAAAGATGACTATAATCATTATACTGTAGAGGCAATGGAAAAAGAAGGGGAAAGGAAAAGCCGTCTTTGTCGGGTCGTTAGCAGTCTTGACTTGTGTCTGCTAATACGTATAATAGAAGAGATGAATGATCGTCAGAGACAATTATTAGGGATAGTGGTGGAGGAATATGTAAAGAGTGCCGAGCCCATCAGTTCGGGGTTTTTGGCGGCAGCGTATTCTTTAGGGGTAAGTCCTGCCACGATCCGCAATGATCTGGCGGTATTGCTCGATCAGGGGTATTTGAAAAAGAACTATTTTTCTTCGGGTAACGTTCCCACCAACCAGGCGTACCGTTTTTTTGTCAACGAAATGTTTGACGACAGTTACGAAAAGAAGACGCGAAGCGAACAGCACATACCCCACTTCCGGTCAATCGACGAGATCGCTCGGTTTATGTCGGACCGGTCGCGCTTACTCAGTGTCGTGATGAACGAGGACATGGACATGGCGGTGGACGGTATCAATTATTTATTCGCTCAGCCAGATTTCTCTTCGCTTGAAATGATGCACGATCTTGCCTGTTTTGTGGACGCGCTTATGGATATGCGTCAAGAGTTGTTTACGGTGCTTGCGGATGAGGATGAAACAATTTTTATCGGTGAAGAGAATCCTCTTTTTTCCCGCGAACACGACCTTTCATGGCTGGTGAGTTCATGCGACAGTTTCCATAACAAGCGGTTGGCGATGTTTTTGGTCGGACCGACACGCATGCCTTATGAACGCAATGCCACGTTGCTCTACGGTATCCGCAAATATTTATCCAAGTAAATTAATATTAAAAAAACACAGTATGGCAGACGATATCAAAGAACAAAAGAACGACGAAAATGACGCGGGTTCCCCTGTAGTCGATGAATTGACGCAGTGCCAGAAACTTCGCGATGAGTATTTGGCGGGATGGCAACGCGCACGGGCGGACTTCATCAACTATCAAAAGCAGGAAAGCGAACGGATTACCCATATTCTTCAGTTTTCCCGGGAAGATTTAATCTCGGATATATTGACGGTCATGGATAGTTTCGATTTGGCCTCCGCTAACGTCCATTCTGAACCGGAAAGGAAATCATACGAGCTTATCCGGTCCCAGCTTATGAATATACTTAAAAAGAGCGGTTTGGATTACGTAAAAGCAGAGGTCGGCGGCGTATTCGATCCGACTCAGCACGAAGTAGTGGAAACCGTGAAAACAAAAGACGGAACTTCGCAGGCTATCGGTGAGGTGGTAAGCAGGGGATACGCGCTCCACGGGAAAGTCATCCGGGCAGCCCGCGTGAAAATAAACGAATAATTTAAACATAAAAAATAATTGAAAATATATGGCAAAAATACTGGGCATTGATCTTGGTACTACAAATTCAGCGGTCGCGATTATGGAAGGCGGTCAGCCACGGGTTCTGGAGAACAGCGAAGGGAACCGGTTGACCCCTTCGGTGGTCGCGGTCTCGAAGTCGGGAGAAAAGCTCGTCGGGGTCACCGCGAAACGTCAGGCAATCGTCAACCCCACGAATACAATTTTTTCGGTAAAACGTCTTATCGGCCGCCGTTTTTCCGATGCGGTTATTCAGCATGACAGAAAGTTGCTTCCCTATGAAATAAAAGAAGGCAGCAACGGCAGTCTTGAGGTGATGATGTCCGGAAAAGGGTACCGGCCGGAAGAAATTTCGGCTCAGGTCCTTATGAAACTCAAGTCGGATGCGGAAGAGAAGCTCGGGGAAAAAATAGAAGAAGCGGTGATTACCTGTCCAGCGTATTTTGACGATTCCCAGCGTGCCGCAACAAAAGCTGCGGGCGAGGTGGCGGGGTTCAAGGTTCGTCGGGTGTTGCCCGAACCCACTGCAGCCGCGTTGGCATACGGATTCAATAAGCGTAAAAACGAGAGGATTCTCGTTTACGATTTCGGCGGAGGGACCTTCGATATTTCTATCCTTGAGATCGGAGATGACGTTATCGAAGTAAAAGGCATCGGCGGTGACACCCATCTGGGAGGAGACGATTTCGACCGTCGGATCATGGATTTCCTGATAGTCGAATATAAAAAACAGGAGGGAATTGATTTATCCAAGGATAATTTGGCAGTGCAACGTCTTAAGGAAGCGGCCGAGCGGGCCAAACACGAATTATCGACTACGTTTGAAACCGAGATCAATCTCCCGTTTATTACCTCGGACAGTGCCGGGCCGAAACATTTCGTCATGAAAATGACGCGGTCCCAGCTTGAAGAACTAGTCCGGGATTATATCGAACGGTCCATCGAACTGGTGGGAGAAACATTACAGAGAGCAAAGTTAACCAAGGGCGATATCAACGAGATTATTTTGGTTGGGGGTCAGACAAGAATGCCCGCGATGCAGGAAGCCGTGAAAACATACTTCGGCAAAGAAGCGCATAAAGACGTGAACCCCGACGAGGTGGTTGCGGTGGGCGCCGCAGTACAGGCGGGTATTCTTCAGGGAGAGGTGCGTGATGTATTGCTTTTGGATGCCACTCCTTTGAGTTTCGGTATCGAAACATTGGGGAGTGTTATGACGGTGATGATTTCGAAGAACACAACGGTTCCCACGGCTCGATCCGAGACTTTCTCGACGGCCGCGGACAATCAAACATCGGTAGAAATTCATGTTCTGCAAGGCGAGCGGCCTATGGCGGGGGATAACAAAAGTTTGGGAAGATTTATTTTGGACGGCATTCCGCCTTCGCCCAGGGGTATTCCACAGGTTGAAGTGACCTTCGACATCGATACCAACGGTATTTTGTCGGTGACCGCCGCCGACAAAGCGACAAACAAGAAACAATCCATCCGCATTGAGGGGTCTACCGGATTGTCCAAAGACGAGATCGAGCGTTTGCGCAAGGAAGCCGAAATTCATCTCGATGAAGACAAAAAGAAAAAAGAAACCGTCGAAACGAAGAATATGGCGGATAATCTGGTGTACCAAGGCGAAAAATCGTTGCGGGAATGGGGAGACAAGGTCGCGGCCGAGGTGAAAGAAAAGATTCAAAAAGCAATCGATGAATTGAAGTCGGCAAAAGACGCGGGTGATTCCGATAAAATAAAACCGGCCATGGAGCAATTAAGCGTGGTTCTTCAAGAAGTCGGAAAAAATATGTACGCGAATCAACAGCAGAATCCCTCGTCCGATCAACCGACCCCGGAGCAGGATCAGAACCCGGAGAACCAGCAACCGTAGTTTGATATCCGAAAACTTGAGGTACACCCTCTCACTTGAGCTTGGTTCGGTGAGGGGGTATACCCTCGCACTTGTAATTCTGTGTACGAGTTTATATATTTTCGTGTTTATGAATGGTATTTATTTTGATAGTTTTGCGTTCCGACAAGTGAGGGGGTATACTTAAGATGAACATGTTATTCCAACCATCACGTCCTGATGAAGTAAAAGTAGTTTCCGTAAAGAATAATCCCGTTCCGTTTCCTTGGCGTCGGGTGATTTTTATATTAGGAGAAATGCTTTTAGGGATTTTTGTTGCTTATGCCGCGTATATTAATACGGGTACATTGATGGGTTATGGCATTGTCGCCGGAGCCGCGGTCCTGTTATTGGCATGGTGGAGTATTGGAGCGCTTCTTTTTTCGTTTTGGGGCATTGTTGCCCGGGCTGTTATTGTTGCGGGATTTTTTAGCCTTGGTTTTTGGCAAAAGCTTCCGATGCTCGAATATTTCCTACTTTGGTTTATTTTCATGGTTGTTTTATGTGTGGGTGCGTTGCATGCCAAAAGCCATGCGGATAACAGTATTCAGTTTTCCGCATTGGGAAGTTTTTCCGGGAGCCGCGGGGCAGCACTGTTTTGTTTGAGCCTGGTGGTTACCTTGTGCATGGGCGCGGCATTCCTTTCGTACGGGAACGCTTCGTTTTCACGTTCTATGATTGATTGGATGCTTATGCCCGGCGAAAAAATTCTGCAAACCGTATATCCCGGGTTTTCTTTCGACATGACCGCGAACGATCTTTTTACGATTTTTATGAAAAAACAGACGGAGCAAGCCGCTTCTTCGGCAAGCGGTTTACTGCCAAGCGGGTTCAGTATTGAGGCCTTGAGTCAGGGATTGGGGACCTATGCCGGACAGCTGTTCCAGGGATTGGAACGCGAAGCGCGAATGGAATTCATGAAAAAATTATCGGCTATGACGGGATTGAAAGTGACGGGTACCGAAAAGATTAGTGATTTGTTTTATTCATATACGGAAAAGCTTTATCAGGGCTATTCTGCAAATACCAGGAATATTATTGGAAAGGCGATTTTTCTGATTTTACTTGTCGGCACGATGGGAATAGTAAATATGGTCGGATTCGTGTTTTCTTTCATCGAGCTTTCGGTATTCGGGATATTGCGCGGGGTAAGGCTTATCACTATCGGCAGGATAACCGTCGAAAAGGAAGTCCTTTCGCTTTGATGCGGATCAATCATTTTCGATAGCACGAAAGAAATAAAATATTTCTGATTACGGAAACGCCAAAATGGATAAGAACTATTACAAAATTTTGGGAGTAAAAGAGAACGCCGCGGAAGACGAAATAAAAAGGATGTATCGCCAGTTGGCGCATCAATATCATCCCGATAAGGCGGGAGGTGATGAAAAGAAGTTCAAGGAAATCAACGAGGCGTATCAAATTTTGTCCGATAAAGACAAGCGGGCGCAGTACGATATGATGCGGCGGTACGGTGGAGCCGGATTTTCTCCGAACGGGAATGCCGGGTGGGGCAATGCCGCGGGATTTTCCCCGTTCGGATTCGATATGAATGGCGGGCTTGAAGATGTGTTGCGTGAGTTTTTTGGAGGAGGATTCGGACAGGCGCAAACAAGGTCGGGATTCGGCGGTTTTTCCAGGCCGCGTCAAACCGTTCAGTTTTCGTTCCGGGGGCCTAAAGGCAGTCACGTTACCATCGAAGTGAGCAATGTCGCCGGGGTAACCCCGAAAATGAAGAAAAAGATCGACGAGTTTGCTCAGGAATTTTTTAAAGTA
>Ga0076241_111_pt2 | contig 13042 bp, 8 predicted proteins | sample RifGroF1_FD_67707 | JGI IMG/M metagenome (GOLD analysis project Ga0076241, IMG submission 67707) | Parcubacteria bacterium GW2011_GWF1_45_5 | reverse complement strand
AAAAATACCTTGACTATTTCCGACAGGAACAGAAGATGCGTGCAGGGTTGCATATTTTTCCAGTTCCTGCACTATGAAATCTATTTTTGATCCAAAAATCTCAATAAGCATTTCAACAACCTCCTTGGAAACAGAAAGTTTCCTGTCTTTTATATAGTCCGCGACCCAATTTCTTGCTCCTGCAAGAGACAGCTCATTGAACTCCTTTATCACAATGCGTTTGGTCTTCGGCTTCCACGAAGGCTTAGTAGACAGTTCCCATATCACCAAGGTGGTGTTTCCGTTATCGGAATCCAATAATTGTAATGTTTTAATCTGATCTTTCGACAATTTTTCTGTTTTCCCGACAAGGATAACGTCGCCACCAAACAGATTGTGTGAGCGAACCTCGGCCTGAACGGCATCGCAAAACTCATTCCATTGCTCTTCAAGGTCAAAATGCATGAAACGCGCACCCGCGTGTTCCAGTCGCAAGTTGTCAACACATAACTTACCCCTCATCCAACCCGTACCATAGAGGTAATAAAGCATTGTTATTATTTCAAATACTTCTCTTTGGCATCGTTGTGCTCTTCGAATGTTTTCGAAAAAACCGTGACTCCGTCTTTGGTTGACAGATAATACAGGTATTGCGAACTTTGCGGGTTCAGCGCCGCGAGAATCGATTCCAAGCCGGGATTGCTAATTGGCGTAGGGGGCACATCTTTGTATTTGTAAGTATTGTAAAGGGATTTAATTTTTAGGTCGGTTGCCGAAAGGGCATGATCTTGTAATTGCCAATTGGGATCTTGGAGGCGCAGTGCATACGCCACCGAGGCGTCAACCTGCAACGGCATCCCGATTTCGATACGTTTCCAGAGGATTCCGGAAACCAACGCCCGATCAAGCTTTCCCGGCACCTCTTTTTCGATAAGCGACGCGATTTTGAGCATTAAATATAATGTTCCCGGATCTTGACGTACCCGTTCAGGCATATTAGGGACTACTTTTTTCTCAAAATTGGAAAGCATTTTCCCGGCAATATCTTTTATATCCATGGATTGAGAAAATCTATATGTATCAGGGAATAAGAAACCCTCGAGCGAGGTAACCTCGTCCGATCGCAAGAACTCAAACGAAAAAAGATCCGGCTTTTTTGATATTTCAATAAAATCTCCCCGGGCAATGAGACCGGCCTGCGCAAGACGTCTATCAATATCAAATACGGTGTACCCTTCGGGGATAATAACGCTTATGTCATTAGGTCCTTGAACTAGCTGACGTGCGACATCAACCGACGAAAGGGAACCGCTGAATACATATGTTCCACTTTGAATTCTCCCTGCCCTGCCGGTTGCCAATAAATAAAGTTTTAAAGAAGCGGAGCGTGCGATACCGTTCTCACTGATGGTATCTACGATTTCAAAAAATCCTGCGCTTTTCTCAATAGTAACTGTAGAAGGTTCGGAAAGAATAACTTCCCGGTGCATTTCGCCTATAATCCATACCCCCCATATCATAAACGGAATCATCGCACAAAGACCCAACAGAATAAAACCGAATTTTTCTTTTTTCAAAAAAGACGCCAACTCTTCCGGGGTAAGAATAATCTTGGTTGCCATATGCGCTCGTATTGTATCACATCTTGGTTTCCATATGCGCTCGTATTGTATCATATTACTGCCGGGCGTGGATACTGTTCAGAATACCGATCCCCGCACACAACATAAGTAATTGTGATCCACCGTAACTGACAAACGGCAATCCTAATCCTATAACCGGCACGAACCCCAAGTTCATACCTATGTGAACAAAAACCTGAAGAAATACTATCGTGATATACCCCACACTAAATAGACGAATGAAATTAGATTCAGCCCTCAGCGCTATCCGAACAATCCTCATGACCAGAAGTGCGTATGCTCCGGCCATGGTCACCACTCCTAAAAATCCGAATTCTTCCGCAAATGCGGCAAATACAAAATCAGTTCGACTCGCGGGTAAGAACCCCAGGTGGGACTGAGTTCCTTTCCCTAATCCGGTTCCCCAAACACCCCCTGATCCGATGGCAGTAATCGCCTGGCGTTGAGAATACGAAACCCCGAATGGATCTTTATTCGGGAAAACAAACGAGGTTATACGAGCCTTTTGAATATCGGAAAAAAACCATTGCCAACCGACAAGGAAAAGAAGCACAAAAACGGCAATAAAGGAAAGAATCTGTTTCGGACGCGCGCCGCTGACAAAAACCATGAAAAACCATATTCCGAACAAAACAAGGCTTGACCCCAAATCCGGCTGTAAAAGAACAAGCCCGCCATAAAGACCTGTTAAAGACGCTGAAACAATAATATGACGAGCACGCCAAATCTCAATATTGTTATACGAAAAATACTGAGCAAGGACGATGATAAGCATGAGTTTTGCTATCTCTACGGGCTGAATCGTGAATCCTCCGATGACGAACCAGGCACGGTTACCGGAAACTGTTTTCCCGAAAAATAAAACCGCGATCAAAATAATCAGAACCAGTACGTATCCTATTCTGATCACGGCAGGATGGTTGAAGAATCGAAAATCAACAAACGAACAAATCAAAAAAACCGCTGTCCCCAAAAAGATCCAAACCACTTGCCGCACCAGCCATTGTGTTCCCGAAGGAGAATTGAAAGAAAGCGAATAAAGCATCAAAAGACCGCACACTAAAAGAAGCGCCGCCGCGCCAATCATATACCAGTCCGTTTTACGAAATAACCACCCCATAGGAACGAAGGTTTAAAGGAAAATATCCGTTAGGAAAAATAACGGAGAAAATTAAAACTATTGACCGTATTTTTGCAGAAAAGTCTCATTATCGAGCAAATTCACGTTCACAAATACTTTATATTCTTTCATGTCCTTACTGAACGGACGAGGCCAGAACAAACGAAACTCACGTGATTCACCGATATGAAAAGTGAAAATGGTTGTTTTAGTAAGACCGATAATAACTCCGTTCTTGTCGTACGCGATTCCCTGAATCTCGACATTCTCCACCTGAAACCCTGATTTGTTCATGATGATGCCGGTAGTTTCGGCATACCCGGACTGGGGAGGGGTCAGCCGTTTATAAAGCAAATCTTTGACGACGAAATTCGTTTCGTTTACGTATGGCCGCAATTTTCCCCATGAAGCGGAAGAGGTTGAAATACTCACTTGAAGCTCCTTCATCCGGCCTGGCACCAATTTGGCAATCTCAATAATCCATTTCGATTCACCGGGCAGAATAAACGTTGATCCATATAAGGAACCAGGGATAACACCGCCGTCCGCGCCAATAAAGTCGATCTGATACTCGAGATTATTTGCTCCCCATTCAAGGTTGGGATTTTTCACCTGAAACCCGACATCCGCGGTATTGCCGGCGGAATCAAGAAAATAAACCTTTTTTGCAATTAACGGTGCGATTAATTTTTTCAGGTCGCATGACGGACACGGCCCACCGCAATCAACCCTTTCTTCACCCTGGTTCCGTATACCATCAATGCATGTCGGTGTATACAGAATATTGAAAACACCCCAGGCGGTTACCAAAAAAATTACTCCATAAATCCCCGCGATAATAATTTGCTTCAGAAAACGCTTCATAACTTATATTATATCCTATTTCTATTAACGAGAAAACAAAAAAGACCTAGCGATACTTACTTTCCCCTGAGAGTATCATCAGCCCCGCATACTTTTACGACTGTGTTCGGAAAGAGAACAGGTAGGTCATACGCGGGTATGGTCACTAGGTCATTTTTATTTCGAATGTATTCGAAAATCAATTTATACAAATAATTGGGGATCTGAGAAGGTACTCGCAGCGTCGATCTATTAGTACGCCTTGGCTAAAACCCTTACGGGCCTTACACCTAGCGCCTATCAACCTGGTAGTCTTCCAGGGATCTTAGTCCTTGCGGACGGGACACCTAATCTTAGGGTGGGCTTCGTACTTAGATGCTTTCAGTGCTTATCCCTTCCGGACATAGCTACCCGACAGTTCCCTTGGCAGGAAAGCCGGTACACCAGCGGTCCGTTCAACCCGGTCCTCTCGTACTAGGGTCAACTCCCTTCAAGTGTCCAACGCCTACGGCAGATAGAGACCAACCTGTCTCACGACGGTTTGAACCCAGCTCACGTATCCTTTTAATGGGCGTACAGCCCAACGCTTGGGACCTTCTCCAGCCCCGCGCTAGGATGAGCCGACATCGAGGTGCCGAGCTTCGCCGTCGCTGTGGACGCTCGGGCGAAACCAGCCTGTTATCCCCGGGGTAGCTTTTATCCGGTGTCTCTACGCCTTCTATTACGACGTATCGGGTCACTAAGCTCTGCTTTCGCACCTGCGCGGCATGTCAGCCTTGCAGTTAAGCCGGCTTGTGCCTTTACACTTTCGGGCAGATTTCCATCCTGCCTAAGCCGACCTTAATAGACTCCTCCGTTACTTTTTAGGAGGATCGCGCCCCACGAAAACTGTCCGCCAAGCACTGTCCCTAGCCGTTTTTGCCGACTTGGTTAGATGTATAAATCACACAGATGGGTGTTGCATTGTCGGATCCATCCCGACCAGAATCGGGACTTCAAATCCTACCCACTACGCTACGCAGCGTAATCCATACACCAATACCAGGCTCCAGTAAAGCTCCCGGGGTCTTTTCGTCTTGCCGCAGGTACCCAGCGTCTTCGCTGGATTCGCATTTTCACCGAGCTCGTTCTTGAGACAGTTCTCCAGTCGTTAAACCTTTCGTGCGCGTCAGAACTTACCTGACAAGGAATTGCGCTACCTTCGGACCCTTATAGTTAAGGCCGACATTGACACGGGCTTCGACCACTCACCTCAAGTATCTTGCGATACCATCAGCGGCGGCTTTAACCTTCGTGCATCGGTCAGGTCTCACCCCCTATACATCCTCTTACGAGTTCGCAGGGAGCTGTGTTTTTGGTAAACAGTCGCCAGAGAAACTTTCGCTGCGTCCGCCCGAGGGCGGAAAGGCATATCGCTAACTTACGCCTAGCTTGTTTGCCGAGTTCCTTAAGAACGAATCACTCGTTGGCCTTAGGCTTCTCGCCCATCCCACCTGTGTCGGTTTTGGTACGGTCTCGATTTTGTTGAAGCTTAGAAGTTTTTCTTGGAAAGCTCGTCACTCAGGTTCACCAGCCGAAGCTGACTTCCCTCCTACGCCTGAATTCGTCATTGAAGACAGTCTTCCGGATTTGCCGAAAAACAATTCTCCACGCAAGAGACATCAATCCATTAAGATGCCTGAGATCATTTCCTTCGTCCCTCCATCGCACAAAACCAAGGGGACGGAATATTAACCGTCTGTCCATTACTTCCGCCGTTCGGCATCAGCTTAGGACCGCCTCACCCTACTCCGATGATCGTTGAGTAGGAAACCTTGGGATTCCGGCCTGCCAGTATTTCACCGGCATTGCAGGTTACTCATGCCAACATTCTCTCTTCCCTGCGCTCCATCCCGCCTCACGGCTGAGACTTCACGGCACAGGAAATGCTCCTCTACCTCCTCCGACTTGCGTCGGAGAACTTTAGTTTCGGTACTCGACTTAGCCCCGCTATGTTTTCGGCGCAACCAACCGAGTATGGTAGTGAGTTGTTACACACTCTTTAAAGGATAGCTACTTCTGAGCTAACCTCCTACCTGTCTTAGGTTGATTACCACCTTTAACACTGAGTCGAGATTGAGGGACCTTAACTGAAAGTCTGGGTTCTTGCCCTTTTGACCACGAAGCTTAGCCCCCGTAGTCTGACTGCGTAATGAATTGTGGAGAGTATTCGGAGTTTGACTTAGGCGTCGAGCTTTCGCCCTATACGCTTAAACCAGTCGCTCTACCCCTCTCCAAAAATTGTTACGCGCTAGCCGTAAAGCTATTTCGAGGAGAACCAGCTATTACCAAGCGCGTTTAGCTTTTCACTTCTACTCTCAAGTCATCCGAAAGTGTTGCACAGCTTACCGGTTCGGACCTCCCCCCGCATTTCTGTAGGGTTCATCCTGCTCAAGAGTAGCTCGCTTGGCTTCGGGTCTTATACACACTCTCTTCCCTCACATGATCTTATGCGACACAAACGTATCACATAAGACATATAAGAGGATCGCGCTATTAACACTCGGTTTCCCTTTGCCTTCGTCTGCAGAGCAGACTTAAACGAAAATGTGTATAAACTCGTTGGCTCATTCTTCAATAGGCACACGGTCACCCCCTCCGACTTACGCCGGAGTATGAGCTCCCGTTCCTTGTAGGCACAGTGGTTTCAGGTTCTTTTTCACTCCCCTCACCGGGGTGCTTTTCACCTTTCCCTCACGGTACTAGTTCACTATCGGTGTCAGAAAATATTTAGCCTTAGCAGTATAGTTCTGCCAGATTCCTCCGGCGTTTTCATTCACCAGAGTACTTGGGAAATCCCGCACAGATTCTTGTCGGATTTCGCTTACGAGACTGTCACTCGCTATGGTTGCTCTTTCCAAAGCATTCAGCTATCTTTTCGAATCCGTTTAACGCGAGATCCCCGCGACCCCACACACCACCTTGCGATGCTGTGCGGTTTAGGCTGTTCCCTGTTCGCTCGCCGCTACTGGGGGAATGAAGCATGCACTTGCTGGTATGGCTCACAACGTTCATGAGTCATACCAGAAAAATGTATGCTGTTGTTTTCTTTTCCTCTCGGTATTGAAATGTTTTACTTCCCGAGGTACGCGCTCCGACGTTACGTCGAAGCATCACACATTGAATTGCGTGATGGGTTGCCCCATTCGGACACTCCCGGATCAAAGCTTGCTTAGCAGCTCCCCGAGAATTATCGCAGCTATGCCACGTCCTTCATCGCTTTTCTGACCCAAGGCATCCACCACCTGCCCTTATTACTGCGAATACCTGCTCAGACCCCAATCTAAATCTGTAATTGTAAATGTTCCATGAACACCGGGGATAAAAAAAGCCGCTTGGTAAAGCGGCGCAACCTAATAACTGTCTGTAAAGTATCAGGTCCGTTTCGCTTTATATAATCCAAACATCTTTTCCATCTGTATGCTCATTAAAGTACATTGATATCATATCAAAAGTTGTGGAAAAGTCAAGCGAATATCGGAACACGACCGAATTTAACGATCTCCCAATCTTTCAGCCATTCGGCGCTGTTTAAATCCTGGAATACTGCTTTACCGATAATCTTTTTGGTGTGGAATATTACCGGAAGCCTGCCTTGCTGAGGTTCGAATACGAATGCCACATGGTCTATATTTTCATGACCCTTTTCCCTGAAAAACATCAGATCTCCCTGCTGTAACCCGTCTTGCGAAATATCTTGGGAAACTATTGCTTGCCACTGTGCTTTACGAGGAAGCCAAAGATCTTTTGTTTTATAAACAATCTCCTGTGTCAATCCTGAACAGTCGAATCCGTGTTTTTTTGATTTTCCCCCAAGAGTATACGGGATACCTTCAAGTTCACGACAATAATCAATAAAATCCTTTTTTTCGCCAGAAACAACAAACTCTTTTACCTTCATCTGCCTGAGCCCTTCAAGATCTTTAATCCGCCCTAGTATTCTTGGAGCCCGATTCTCAAAATTATGATACACCACTACCGCGAAGAATTTTTGCCCAACTGGCCGAAACACACGAAGCAACTCTCCTTTTATAAGGTCATTATTGAGATTTATCGGCTGCTCGGATATATAAGACTCCTCCGTAATACTTTCGTACTCTTGTTTTGAAGGTGTGTTGAGCAGTTTTATAAGCGCCACATCAATAGTGAAAAAGTTCCCGAACCGCTCGTCTTTCTCGAACGAAACGATTTCAAACTCATTACTTTTTACCAAGGTACGTGCTTTGGTTGCCATTTTTTCTGCCATAAAAACAAAAAGAGTCCTGTTGTCGGGCAACTTGCGTGTTTCGTACCAAAAGAATTCTCCATAACGATTCCGCTGGTCGTCTAAAAAAGACGAAAGATTGTTCTGTGAATCCATAGCGTATCAGAATCCGTCCTCGGTCATTATCTCTGTGGGAGGAACCATTTTCTCGTCAATCGGAAGTACGAACGAAAATGTTGATCCGCGCTTCTCGGTTGAAATCGCCCAGATCTCACCACCATGCCGCTTCACGATATTGCGGGATATATAAAGACCTAGTCCCGACCCTTCCGTTTCTTTCTTTAAAGTGTTTCCCGCACGGAAGAATTTCTGGAACAACCGCGGCAGATCATTTTGAGGAATGCCAATACCCGTATCCTCCACCGAAATTTGCACATAAGGCTTATCCGGAAGTTTTTCTATGCGAATCCTGATCTCGCCGTTTTCCACATTATACTTAATGGCGTTTTCAATCAAATTTTGTACTACTATGGAAATTTTATTTTTATCAAACAATAAAAGCGGAATTGGTTCTGTCGGTTTGAAGAACAGCATTTTTACCTTATACTGCGCTGCCTGATCGCCATGCGACTGCAACACTTCTTGGACAAGTGTGACGATGTCGTTTTTCTCCAGTTGATACCCGAATTTCCCTTCTTCTATTTTCGCCACATCAAGAAGGTCATCGATCATTTTCCCGAGTCGTTGCGAAACAGTATAAGTTTCATGAATCATCGCCTGCTGTTGATCGTTCAGGTCTCCCATCTCTTTCTTATCCAGCATTTCCAACGCCCATTTTATGCCCGCAAGCGGGGTACGTAATTGGTGCGCCGCAACCGTAATAAACTCTGATTTTGTCTTGAATAACTGAATTTCACGTGATTTATCCCGAATCACCTTGATAAACCCGATAAGCTCTCCTTTATCCCCGAGAACTTGATTGGTCGTGATTTCTAAATACAGCTCCCTTGGCTCCGAAAATCTGATCTCAACAATCTGCGGGTAGGCAGTTGTTGTTTTCTTAATGACCACCGGGGCAAGCGAGGGGAACATAATTTGAGTCAATAACCGAAAGTGCTCGTTGGTGGCCCATTCAGGAGTAATAGCTTTCTCGACAATTTCTTCTTTACGAACACCGGTAATAATTTCCGCGGGGGCGCTTATGGAAACTATTTTGAACTCTTGATCATACACCACTATTCCTTCGGACAGACTGTCAACGATATGCTCATTTTGATTCCGTTCGAGCAAAAGGGAACTATTGGCAACGGCCAACTGATAAGAGCTTTTGAAGATCCAGAGAAAAATGAGAACCCCCACTCCAAGGATACCGAAAGCCAATAATAAAGGAAAGAAAATAAACGCGCATATAACCTGAACAATCACCAGAAATCCAAGCGCGAAAGCCGGCCACATTTCTTTTAGTTTAATGAACGATTGCACTGTCCGCATATTACAGATAATGAACTTGTATACTATAAAAATATCTTCACCAAATAGTATCTCATTTAAACCGCCAAAGAACAATTCTTCGTCCTATTTCCGTCGTCAATCGAACAAACGTAATGCCGGTTTTGATGATTTTACTATCTTTTTTTTCATAGGATGATCTTTGCCGTTTCCCGAATCAACTCTTTTCAAAAGGGAAGAAAAACCCATTTGTTCAAAAAAATCTCGTGCTGCCTGGGTTACGCCTACAGGGTAATTTTCGGAAGTCAGATCTATATCAAGGGGCACATCTTTACGTATAACCGCAAGCTTTTTTGAAAGAAACGCATCCTCTTTACCTGCCTTTAATTTGATTTCCAGAGACGCCGGCAAGACATCGCCCAAGGCCTGTCCTTCCTCGGATTCTGTCAAATACGCGTACACATTCTCAACCGTTTTAAATCGCATAATCAACATCTGTGCTGTTTTGGGACCGATACCGGGCACGCCGCCGTAATTATCGGAAGGATCCCCCATGAGCGCTTTGTAATCGGGAAGAAACGCCGGATCGAAACCGTATTTTTCGTGCACTGCGTTTTCATCGAACAAAATCGTATCAGTAATTCCCTTTCGCATGGTAAAAACGCATGTCGTCTTGTTTACCAATTGTAACGTATCGTAATCGCCGGTCAAAATAATGATTTCGGCATTCTCTTGTGATGAAAATCGGTATGCCAAGGTTCCGATAACGTCATCGCCCTCGAAACCGGGCGCGATATAAATAGGTATATTCATGGCGCGCAGAAAATCCTTGATGACTTCGATTTGCGCAATCATCGAGGCATCTTTCTCGGGACGATTCGCGTGATACAAAGGAGCCAGCTCTTTCCGAAATGTCGGCTTACTGCCGTCATCAAATGCCGCGCACACATGATCAGGATTGAATTTTTGAAGAACTTTCAGAAAAGTACTGCAAAAACCGTATACCGCTCCGCTCGGTTCTCCTGAACTGGTTGTAAAATTCGGAAGGGCGTGATAAACCCGATGAATCAAAGCAAAGCTGTCAATAATAACTATTTTCATACGAAGAATTTTACCGTCACCTTTCTTTCATTAATCGAAATGTGTTGAAAATTCATCCATATGGTACGACGCGGCATCACGCTTTTCACCCGGTCAGCCCACTCAACACATACTATCGCACGTGGATCTTGAACTATTGCGTCGAAACCAAGATAGCCCATATCGCGAGATGAAATTCTCCATGCGTCAATATGGTGAATTTTCGTATTATCCGCGCTTTTATAGGTTCGCAACAGAACAAAACTTGGACTTACCGCCCGGGATTGCGCTCTGCACACATTACTCAGCGCCTTTACGAAGGTTGTCTTCCCTGTGCCCAGATCTCCTTTAAGCGCCAGAACCGTGGCGCGACTCCTTAAACCACTGTGCACGTATCCCATAATCCATTTTGCAACCCGGTTCATATCGCGGGCACCGATAACCTTGAATATCCTGTGCTTCACCATACAAACATCTTACACTATAAAACACGTAGCGCGAAACATGTTTGAACGACAATAAACAAAGGGGTATACTATGAAATATGAACGCTTTCATATCCCAACTGGATGCGGCACGTATAGAAGAACAGGCCCAGCGCAAAGCCCAACAATTAAATATCGAGTATATTGATCTGCGAACAATTTCGGTCAATCTCGAAGCTCTTAGGGTTATTCCTGAAGCAAAAGCGCGTCAAATACGGGGAGTGGTTTTTGACTCCAAACCCCATGCCTTTTCCCTTGCCGCGGTATTTCCGGACAGCCCAGAAATCAATCAATTAATAAAGGAAATTAAGAAATTCGGCATTGTTTCCGTGTATGCCGCTTCCCAGACCTCATTCGACGCGTTTATGGACAATTACCAGTTCGTTCCTAAAACGCGAACCGCAATTTCTGGCGCCATTATCATTCCGGAAAAATATTTATCGACACTTCAAGCAACTACCGATCCTTCCGCCTTTTTCGGAAAGCTATTCGTTTCCGAAGCCGACATGAGCGAGATAATCACCTGGATCCTTGGTTACGGTGTTTCATGTGGAGCATCTGATCTTCATATAGAACCCGTAGAAAAAGGAGCTACATTACGATACCGCGTCGATGGAGTTTTATATCCGATCGCGGAAATCCCCGCACCTCTTTCCAACAAAGTAAATGACCGTATGAAGCTTGTAAGTAAAATAAACCTGAACGTACGCGACATACCCCAAGACGGACGCTTCACTATTAAACTCGAGACTTACGACATGGAAATGCGCGTCTCGACTATTCCCGGTCCGAATGGCGAGAACATTGTTATGCGATACCTGAATCCCCACACCATCGGCATCCAGCTCGAAGATTTGGGGTTCCGTGAAGATGATTTAAAAACTCTTTCCCAAGAAATAAAAAAACCGAATGGGCTTATTCTGGTAACCGGACCTACGGGGTCAGGAAAAACAACCACCCTTTATTCATGTCTCAAGCGGGTATCCACACCCGAGAACAAAGTAATCACTATCGAGGACCCGATCGAATACAAGTTACCGGGAATTGAACAAACCCAGATCAGCAACCAGGCAGGATATACTTTTGCCTCAGGTTTGCGGGCAATTCTGCGGCAAGATCCCGATGTTATCCTGGTGGGAGAGATCCGCGACCAAGAAACCGCAGATATCGCAATGCACGCCTCTTTAACAGGCCACCTGGTATTTTCGACACTCCACACAAATAATGCCGCAGGGGCCATCCCTCGGCTCCTTGATTTTAAAATAAAAGCAGAAATTATTTCGGCCGCCATCAACCTTATCGTTGCGCAACGATTGGTCCGAAAACTCTGCCAACAATGTGCTCAAACCATACTTATCGATCCCGATGTCCGCCACCGAATAAATCTCGTTTTAAGCAAGGAAGCAAGTCGTCTTCCCAACCTTCAGGAATTTATGGTTATTGATTCTATGAAAAAACCCGTCGGCTGCCCTGCTTGCAACAATAAAGGATATAAGGGGAGAATCGGAGTTTTTGAGTTTATCGAGGTCACGGACGAACTTCAGACAATTATCCATCAAAACCCCGATGAAATCACGATCCGAAACCATGCGCTTCAATCAGGAAGTTTAACACTTCTATCAGATGCGATTATAAAAATTCTTTCAGGGATGACCGATCTTGAAGAAGTGGAGCGGGTGGTTGGGCCATTACCGCAAGTTGAATCATAAAAAATCGGGCTCGGTTGGGAAAAACCCGAAATGACATTGAACACAAAATCGGAAAACAAAAAGACACGCATCTCGAGGCAACTGTAATGGGCAACGAATTGCCTCAAGTTAAGAAATAAGTTACGAGTATTCCAGTCGCCTCTGCGTCGCAAAGAACCAAAATATCGATAACATAATCTCTTAAGAATCCGGCTCGTAGACAAATGTCACAGGCCGGATTGCCTCGATGTGCGTGTCCTTTTTCCAAAGGTGGAAATGATTATACCAAAACATGTATCCTTGTCAAGGGGTATCTTTTGGCCTTATTTGTAGTACAATATAGTAATAAAATGCGCCCGAAACCAGCAAATATAACGAAAGATGATACCGTTTTGGACCAAGTGCTGCGCCCCAAGGCGTGGGATGACTTCATTGGACAAGACAGGGTAAAACGTGCCCTTAAAGTTCTTATTGACGCAAGTAAAAAGCGAACTGCTTCGTGCGACCACATC
>Ga0076241_106_pt1 | contig 16756 bp, 16 predicted proteins | sample RifGroF1_FD_67707 | JGI IMG/M metagenome (GOLD analysis project Ga0076241, IMG submission 67707) | Parcubacteria bacterium GW2011_GWF1_45_5 | reverse complement strand
GGGGCTGATTTCGTGAAATTCGGTTATTTTTATCAGGGCGAGCGGTTGGCAAAGTACAATCGCTTACTCGAGATCGAAGAGAGTGTACGGATGATAGGTAAGGATTTACAATAGGAATATGAAAATTGCGTTTTTTGAAACAACCGGAGAAGATCAGAAATATATTCGCGAACGCCTTGCCGATCAAGGGCTTTCATTGTTGTTTTTCGAAACACCGTTTCATCCCGATCTTCTTGTCGATGCTTCTGATATAGGGGTGCTTTCGGTGTTTATCGGGTCCAAGGTTTCTCTTGAAAGCATAGAGAAATTTCCCCAACTGAAACTTATTACGACCCGTTCGACGGGATTTGATCATCTTGCGGTGGGTGAGTTAAACGGGCGTGGCATTCGTCTTGGATATGTTCCGGGATACGGGGACAATACGGTGGCGGAGTTTGCCATGGGTCTTGTTTTGGCGGTTGTCAGGAAAATACCGTTCGCGTTTCATAGAATCAGGGTCGAAGGAGTGTTTAGCGCAAAAGAGTGTGCCGGTTTTGATCTTATGGGGAAAACCATGGGTGTAGTGGGTACGGGAAGAATCGGAAAACACATGGTGCGCATCAGCCGCGGCATAGGGATGAATGTCATCGCGTATGACGCACATCCCGATGAGGCATTCTCCAAAGAAATATCTCTGCCTTATGTATCTCTTCCGGAACTTTTGGCGCAGTCGGACGTGATAAGTCTCCATGTCCCATATATGCCGGAAACCCATCACTTAATAAACGAAGAAGCTTTTGCCGCCATGAAGCCGGGTGCGGTTTTGATTAATACCGCGCGTGGAGGGATTATCGACACGCACGCCCTTTTACAGGCACTCCAAGGAGGAAAGTTGGGAGGTTTTGGCGCGGACGTGCTCGAAGGGGAAGAACATGTTACAGACGAGGGCTCTTTCCTGCTTTATGGTCAGCGAACGAAAGAAAATGTACAAACGCTCGCCGAGAATTTGGTCTTTGTCGATTTACCCAACGTAGTCGTCACTCCCCATATCGCTTTTTATACCAGAGAGGCATTGGAGCGTATTTTGGATGCCGATATCAAGAACATATTGTCCTTTTTGGAAACAAATTCATTGGTGTACGATATTATGGCAAGCAAGCGTTTGGCGGATGCTTCCTCGCAAGGCGGGGATATAAAACACTAAGATTTTTATCGTGAAAGTTTGGAATCTGTAAATTAATCATTAATCCTATGTTGGATATTAATTTTATTCGGGAAAATCAAAAAGCGGTGCAGGTGAATTGCGATAGGCGGGGTGCGAAGGTTTCGGTTGATGAGGTTGTTTCTTTGGATGATAAGCGGAAAAAAACAATCACCGAGCTCGATGGGTTGAGGGGCAAGCAGAATCGGGAATCCAAGGTAAAGCCGAGTCAGGAAAAGATTTTGGAACTCAAGAAGCTTTCCGAGACCATCGGTAAACTCGAAATCGATCTGAAATCCATCGAGGAGTCATTGTATGAGCGTTTGTCGTGGTTTCCCAATATGTTGGATCCGGAGGTCCCGGACGGCACGGACGATTCAGGGAACGTTCCGATTAAGTATTGGGGAGAGGTTCCGAAATTCGATTTTGAACCCCATGACCATCAGATGATCGGTGAGTCTCTTGATATTCTTGATATGGAACGGGGGGCAAAGGTCTCGCAGTCACGATTTTATTTTTTGAAAAATGCAGGTGCGCGCTTGCGCCTTGCTTTGGTTCAGTTTGCCTTCGATTATCTTGCCCAGCGCGGGTTTACGATTATGACCACCCCGCATGTAGCGAGAGAAAAGACTCTTTTTGGTACCGGATATCTTCCGTTTTTTGCCGATGATATATACAAGTTGGAAGGCCACGATCTTGCTCTGATCGGGACTTCCGAGCAGACTTTAGTTGCCTACCATATGGACGAGGTTTTGCGTGGTGACGAGCTGCCGAAACAGTATACGGCGCACTCGGAGTGTTTCCGTACCGAGGCGGGATCTTACGGAAAGGATACGCGTGGTATTTTCCGCGTTCACGAGTTCATGAAAGTCGAACAAATCGTGTTTTGTACTCCGGAAACTTCTCCCCAGTTCCACGAGAAGTGTTTGGAAAATGAAGAGGGGATTCTGAAGGCACTCAAGATTCCTTATCGGGTGGTGCTCATTTGCGTCGGCGATTTTGGGGCTCCCGGATACAAGAAATATGATGTCGAAGCGTGGTTTCCCGGGCAGAACAAGTACAGGGAAGTGACTTCCAACACCAACCTTACCGATTTTCAGACGCGGCGACTTAATATACGGTATCGGACCGAACAGGGGTCTTTGATGTATCCGCATACCATTTCGGCCACCGGCGTAACGGATCGGCATCTGATCGCAATTATTGAAAATTACCAGCAAAAAGACGGCAGTGTCAAAATTCCGGATGTCCTGGTGCCGTATATGGGGGGCGTGACAGAGATTAGGAAGGAATAATCTTTATGTCGCCATCGGTACCGTCGGTTCATAAACGACAATCGCGTAAACGCAGGCGTATATTTTTTGTTTTTTTGTTTTTTGTTTTTCTTTCCGCGATCGGGTATGGCGTTCTTTTTGCGCCGGCGATGCGAATCAAAAGTATTTCCGTTCTTTCTCTTCCCGAACCATACCGCGTTTCGGCTGAAGCGGTTATCCGTCCTTATCTGGCGGCCCGATATCTCCATGTTTTCCCCGGAGATCACGGAATCCTTGCGGCTTTGTTCAGGATCAAGGAGGCGCGCAATGATTTCCTTCGTATGTTTCCGGAGTTTTCCGAAATATCCATCCGTTATGATGCGTTCCACCGTATGCTTGTGGTGCAAGGAAAGTTACGTACCGCAGTCGCGAAGGTGTGCAACCAAGAGAACAGCTGTTTATTGGTTGACGGATCAGGGGCATTGTTTTTTGAGCGCACGGAGCCTTCCTCTGCTCAAAGGTCGTTGATTCCGATTATATCCGAGCAGGAACAATCGCTTTCCCCGGGTGGGACAATCAGAGAATCGGCTATGCGTTTCATGGTAGATTTTTTCCGTTTATCCGCCGGTACTATCGGCATAGAATTTTTCACCTTGAAAAACGATTATTTTCCCGTCGGAACCATTCATGCAGTGACGGATAAAGGGTGGACCTTGATTCTTGATGAGCGCACCAGGCCTTACGTGGTTATTCAGAACCTCAATCTTTTACTTTCCGGAGAATTACAAGGCAAAGATTCCCGCATACAATATATTGACGCGAGGTTTGAAGATAGGGCCTATTATAAGCTTGAATAGCGTGCCGGGATCAAGAAATCTGCGCTTTTTGATGGAAATTAATGCTATACTGTAAAAAGATATCGTTTTATGTCAGATACCGCGAATTTCCAAGAACATATAGAGGCAGTCCGTAAGGATTTCGAGAAACGAGTCGGGCAGACCTCGGATCTTGCTCCTATTCAGGAGAAAGAGATCGTCAAGGAGATCGTTCAAGAAAAGTTTTCTCCCCGCGTGTCCGTGCAATCATCCTCTCAAACGGTTCCCCAATCAGATGATCAGGGGACGGGAACGGGAGTCCAGACACCCCCAGCGTCTACGCATAAGGATTTGGAGCAACAGTACCAGCGGGTAGTCGACGGGTTTATCCAAAACGCGTTGACAGGGGATCTTGGTAAAGTAGTACAGGCAGTGAATAATTCCAATAATCCATGGGTGATAGATCAATTCCACGATACCTTAGTGGATAAATTTTACAGCGAAATAAAAGCGCGCCAGCAACGCCCCGCTTAAGATATGATTCTTGCATTTGGACTTTTCGTAGCGTGTATTATTGGTTTCTTTTTGGTGCGTTTTATCCTTTCTTTCTTACAGGAAAAAGATTTGCTCCAGCGCTCTTTGGATTACCGACTGTTGTCGGTTACCCTTTATGACGCTCCGGACGCGGAAGTGAAACGCGATTGGAAGCAGGAAGTAGCGGTTTCTGAACAGCTATTCGGGGTATTGGCGAATTTTAAAGCTCCGGTAGTTTTGGAAATCGCGGTCCCTAATGTCGGAGAAGAAATTCATTTTTATTTCGCCGCACAAGCATCCGAACTTGACGGGCTTTACCAGCAGGTACAGTCGTTTTGGCCCCATGCGGAAATCGAGAAGTGCGACGATTACAATATTTTTCATCCTCAAGGCGGAAGTTTGGTCGGGTATTTGAAGCAAGACAAGGAAAACGTTCTCCCTATAAAAACGTACGATCGGATGGAAGAAGATGCCCTGTTGCCTATTTTGAGCGTGTTTTCTAGTTTGGCGAAAGAAGGGGACGGTATGTCGTTTCAAGTTGTATTCAAAAAAGCCCATCCGAGCACCATTAAATCATTGAAAAGAATCTTGGAAGAACTGCAAAAAGGAGGATCTTTGAAAGAGGCTGCCGAAAAAGCAGGAGGAGGATCGGTGACGAAAGAACTGGGTAAAAGCTTCGGATCGGCATTAAAGGTAATGACCGAGCAGAAGAAAGAAGACGAGACCTCGAAACCGGAGAGAAAAGAAAGCGACAGTGACCTTATTGAGCTGGTGAATCGAAAGATTTCTAAACCGCTTCTTGAGGTTAATGTCCGGCTGGTGGTGTCGTCGGAAACCGAGGTGCGCGCCCAAACCATTATGGATCAGCTTTCCGCGACCTTCCCGCAGTTTTTCGAGCCACGGGGAAATGCTTTGGAGATGCAGAAGATGGGCGGGAAAAAAGAACAACAGGGATTCTATGATTTCTCGTTTCGCTATTTCCGCCGCGCGCATATGCTCCTTTTCAATACCCAAGAGCTTTCCAGCCTTGTGCATGTTCCGACCAAGCCCATTTTGGATATGCCGAAAATAAAAAAGCGTAAGGCGCGGAGCGCTCCTCCTCCTCTGAATCTGCCGCTTGAAGGGATAGAGCTGGGCGAATCCCTATTCCGTGGTGATAAAAAAGTCGTGCGAATGATGGAAGCCGACCGTTTCCGCCATCTTTATGTCATCGGGCAGACCGGAACCGGGAAAAGCACATTTCTTAAGGCGCTTGCCCGTCAGGATGTGCTCAATGGCGAGGGGTTGGCGATTATTGATCCTCATGGTGACTTTGCGGAGGACATGTTGGGGTATATCCCCGAAAAGCGATGGGATGATGTGGTATATTTCAACCCCGCTGACACAAAGTACCCGATAGCATTCAATATGCTCGAGTACGATCGCAGTATCCCCGAACAGCGTACGTCAATCGTGAATGAACTTCTGGAAATTATCGGTAAGATTTATAATCTTGCCGAAACTGGCGGTCCGATTTTCGAACAGTATTTCAAAAATGCGCTATTCTTGCTGTTGAATGATCCGATTATCAGCCCGACGATTATGGATGTACCCCGTGTGTTTTCCGATCCTGAATTTCGTCGGCAGCTTCTTGAAAGATCACCGGACCCTCTGGTAGTTCACTTCTGGAAAAAGGAGGCGGAAAAAGCCGGCGGGGAAATGTCCTTATCGAACGTCACCCCGTATGTCGCCTCAAAGCTTAACCCCTTTATCGCCAACGATTATATCAAGCCGATTGTCGGGCAGGAAAAATCTAGTTTTGACCTTAAGGATATTATCAACAACCGAAAAATTTTCATTGCCAATCTTTCTAAAGGGCTTCTTGGGGAAACCAACGCTTTTTTTCTGGGCATGATGCTTTCCGGAAAAATTTTCATGCATGCCATGGGGCGGGCCAATCTGCCCGAAGCCGAGAGGAAACCGTTCTACCTGTACATTGACGAATTCCAAAACATCACCACGAAGACAATCACCCAGATTTTTTCCGAAGCGCGCAAGTATCGGTTGTCCCTTAATGTCGCTCATCAGTATATTGAACAATTAAAAGAAGGGGGAGTAAAAGAAGCGGTATTCGGTAACGTAGGAAACATTGTCGCATTTCGTGTGGGGCCGGATGATGCCAATTACCTGAAACAACAGTTCGCTCCTATATTCAATGAGTTCGATTTGGTTAATATCGACAACCTGAACGCGTACATCCGCATGCAGATACAAGGAAAAACCGTTGATCCGTTCAATTTGTTCGTTCCGTTTCCGCCACGTCCGCAGCAGGAGATACGTGAGAAAATAACCGAACTGTCGCGTATGAAGTATTGCCGTCCACGTGAAGCGATTATCACGGAAATCCACGGGAAGTATCAGAGTTTCATGTAATCTCACCTCCTTGGGACGGAATTATATGCATCGCTTTTTGAAATTTATTGTCATCGGGGGCATGAATACCGCAATTGATTGGGGTATTTTAAACATACTCCTGGTTATTACGGGAACACAATCCGTATGGGGGTACGCGATATGTAAAACGATCGGGTTCAGTGTGGCGGTGGCAAACAGTTATTTTTTCAATAAGCGTTGGGTATTTCGAGATACGAAAAAGTATTCAATGGGGCAGGTTGGGAGTTTTGTTTTTGTGAATTTGATCGGGCTGGCGATTAATGCGGGAATCGCATCTTTTGTGGTGCAGACGGGGTGCTGGGGCATTTCGTTCATCCTTTGTGCCAATCTGGGTGCAGCCTTTGCCACTGGTGCAAGCCTGATATGGAACTTTGCGGGCTACCGGTTGCTCGTGTTTAGGTCTAAGGTATAATAGAATTATCATGCAATCAGACCATATCCATTCATTGGTTTTTTATCGCAAGTATCGGCCGCAACTGTTCCGCGATGTGGTTGGCCAGGCGGTTATAAAGCAGACGTTGCAGAACGCGATCCTTTTGGAGCGTATTTCTCACGGATATTTGTTCGCGGGTGTCCGGGGTACAGGTAAGACCACCATGGCCCGTTTGTTCGCCAAAACCTTGAATTGTCTTGATCCGCAAAAAGGCAAAATCGGCATTGAACCCTGCAATAAATGCGAACAGTGCAAGGAACTGAATTTGAACCGCTCATTGGATTTGGTGGAGATTGATGCCGCGTCAAACCGGGGGATCGACGAGATCCGCGAACTCCGCGAGGGAGTCAAGTTCAATCCCATGAAATCCCGGTATAAAGTTTTTATCATTGACGAGGTTCATATGTTAACCACCTATGCGTTCAACGCCTTACTCAAGACACTGGAAGAACCTCCGGAGCACACGATTTTTATTTTAGCCACCACTGATCCCGACAAGGTTCCGGCGACCATTCTTTCCCGCGTTCAAAGGTTTGATTTTCGCAAACTGGGGATTCGTGAAATAGTCGAAAATTTGTCATCAATTCAAAAACAGGAGAATCTTTCGATTGACGAGGGCGCCATGAAGCTTATCGCGTATCTGGCGGACGGAAGCGTTCGCGACGCGCAATCCATTTTATCCCAGGTGGTTGCATTTTCAAAAGATAAGACCATTACCGAGGGAGAAGTGGAGGAAATCGTCGGTTCGGTTAATTTGGAAAAAGTAACCGCATTTCTCAAACTTTTGGCGGAAGGGGACCTTAAGGGAGCGATTTCTTGCGTTAACAATCTCCAGGATCAGGAATATCAAATCCAACCGCTTATACGTTTTAGCGTTGAGTTATTGGAAAAAATATTGGTATTACAGATAGACCCGAAGAGCGCCGATCGTTTTTCCCAGGAATTTTCGCAAGATCAACTGAAAGACCTCGAAATGCTCGCAAAGAATATGGATTCACGTCAGGCAAAATTATTTGCCCGCGGGTTTCTTGAGGCTCTCCCGCAGATTAAGAAATCCGTTTTACCGACCCTTCCCGTCGAACTCGTGATTATGGAGATTTTAGGAGAGAAGTAGATGTTTTGAAAAACATTCAGAGTGTATGCATACGGTGTATGTTTTGCGAAGCTTGGAGGACGGGAAACTGTATATTGGGTGTACGAACGCTCTCGGGAGAAGGTTGTCTGAACATAATAATGGCCGGGTGAAAAGCACTGTTTGCAGAAAACCATTTTGTATTGTATATAAAGAAATATTCTCCGATCGATATATCGCGTTCAGGAAAGAACGGTATTATAAAACAGCTAAGGGTAAAAAGGAGTTATTAAAGCTAATTGAATCTTCTACACAGTGCTGGGGGATCGTCTAACGGCAGGACAGCGGCCTTTGAAGCCGTGAATCTAAGTTCGATTCTTAGTCCCCCAGCCATTTAGGATTTTATTCAGGACAGACAGCTTCGGAAAAACTAATATGTCCATTCTTAAAGTCAAACCAGAAAATCCCTATGAGTTATATACTGGGGATACTATTTTTTACCCTCATGGTGTCAACCGTTTCACGATTTATTATAAAGAGGACAATAAAGATCGAAGAAGCCCAGAAGAATATTTACAAAAAATGCAACAGTCGGGAATCAATTCGCTTAGAATGGTTATTCCGGGATACTTCGAAGAGGGTATAGAACCAGAATTGGGTAAATATAATAGTAAGTTACTAGAACCAGTAAAGAACGTTTTTGAGATAGCCCAGCAGTTAAAAATTTATATAATTCTTTGTCTGTTCGATTATGCTGGTTTTTCCCCTCCATGGGATCTTGGGGTCTGGAACAAGCAAGTTTATAGCACAAAGTTTTCTGACCCCAAAGATTTTTTTGGTTCGGTGGAGCTCAGGAAATACGAGAAGGAAAGGGTGAGTTTCTTAATTAGTAATTTCATGAAATATGATAACTTGTTTGCTTGGGAGCCTATGAATGAAATGAACTATTTGGGAAAGCCCCATGGTGAAAACGCAGAGAAGGTTACTATGGAATGGTTTGATGATATGGCTAAATATATTAAAAGTATCGATCAAGCACATTTGTTAACTGGTTCGCTTTGGGGTGGGGAAATATGGGATTTATTGTTTAATCACCCCATGAATGATATAGTCCAGATACATACCTATGATGAAACCGAAAGCCCGTCAAGAATCGCAGAAAATATTAAAAGGTATATTAGAAAAACTAGGCATTATAAAAAACCGATAATTATAGGGGAATTTGCATCCAAGGAGAAAAACCCACAGCGGAGGGAATTCATTGAAGCTGCGATAAAAGCGGCACAAAGTGAAGGATCATCGGCTTGGCTATATGCTTCAATTTGGGATGAGTTTGGAGAAATGGACGAAGAATTATTCGAAGTGTATAAGAAAACAATTCCGATTGGAAAGTAATTTCAATTTTTGTAAACAGTCAGCCATCTAGGATAAAACTAGGTATGTATTATCTGTATATTATTCGGTGTAAAGACAAGACTTTGTATACCGGTATAAGCACTGACGTTAAGAGGAGATTTAAGGAGCATCAGAGCAGGACCGGCGGGGCGTATACGCATAGTCATCCGGTCGATAAGATCGTTTATACGGAGAAGTTGAAGGATAGGGGTTCGGCGTTAAAGCGCGAAGCACAGATCAAATCGTGGCCCAGAAAAAAGAAATTAACATTATTATTCCCGTCGTGATGAGCGAAAAGCACAATATTATTCGCTGTCCGTGGGTTCTGTCCGATGACATGCCCATATGCAGGCAATCGTCATGGTCAACGATCACGCAATACATTGTTTCAGGCGCAATCAGGTATAAAGAGCGAATACGATCTTACGGTATGCGGTACACGAAGACATCTAATTTTTTATAGGGGATGGTTTTGGTAAGATAGGGTCGTAAACGTCTTATGGGAAATGTATTGGATATGATAATCGTGCCGGGCTTGCATTCGTGCGCGAGGCGCGGGCCGAGTTTTTCCAATAAAGAAGGCATAAGGTACAGGAAAACGTAATCCGCGTGCGAGAAGTTAGATCTGAATATATCGTTGCATATGAATCGGGTGCGTCGGGAAGTGCCGGTTAAAAAAGACAAAACCTTCGCGAAACCAATCAACAAAGGATTGATGTCGATTCCAATACTGTTGACTTTAAATCGTTTGGCTACGTGGCGTACAATATAGCCATCGCCGCAGCCAAGATCCATAAATACACTGTTCGGCTCCGGATTAACGTCTTTAAGGGCCCGGAAAATCATTTTGCGCTTACTGGGCACATAAGGTGTCCCGGCCAAGGAAACCGCAAGATTAAAAAATGCGAAAACAATCAGGATAATAATGACCGATAAGACAACGATTGCGGTAATTAAATTAAGGATATTCATGCGGTTTGTAATGAAATAGTATAGAATAAATATTGTTTGAAATAAATTTTTATGCCTCGCAAGAAATAGTGTTTTAAACGTTTTTATCTGAATTATTATAGATATGACGATTATTATGGACGAAATGATTTTTTAGCAAGGGGGTTCTTTAAAACACTGGATGGTAAAATATTTGACAGCAAGGATAGATTTATGGACTAGCGGGATAATGAATGCGATCATAATTTGTAAATAAACGAATAAAATATTTTTCATTTCTTACGTGGTATGCCCGAATTACCCGAAGTAGAAACCATCAGAATCCGATTGGATACCGTTCTAAAGGGTAAGACGGTCAGGTCGGTTAAGATTCTGTCTAAAAAACAATTTCCCCAATCGGTGAGCCTGGTTGTCGGTGAGAAAATTATAAAGGTAGAGCGTCGGGCCAAATTGCTGATTTTGCGTCTTACTCACAAGAAAAATCTGATGATCCATTTGAAACTGAATGGACAGTTGATTTGGATCAGAAACGGGGTGACCGGCGACAAGGTGCTTCTTAAAAGAAGCGTGCCTACGATTGGCTCGTCCTTACCGGCGAAGTCCACCAGGGTAATTTTAGGGATTGGCCGGGGTCGGTTGTTTTTCAATGAAATGCGCAAATTCGGTTGGATTAAATTGGTAAAAGACGATGAGTTGCAAAGAGAACTGTCAAAATACGGGGTGGAACCGTTAACAAACGATTTCAGCGCATCATACCTGGAAAACATTTGCCGGAATTCCCAAAGGGCGATTAAGCTGGTTTTACTTGATCAGGAAAAGATCGCGGGCATCGGCAATATTTATGCCAGCGAATCGTTGTTTTTATCCAAGATCAATCCGGCAATATCCGCGGATAAGCTGACCCTTAACAGGATAAGGGGTTTGCGTGGGAATATCGTCAAAGTTTTAAAACTGGGATTAAAGTACGGTGGCACCAGTGAGGAATATTATCTGAGACCGGATATGACGACCGGCAACTATCAGAAACATTTCTTGGTTTATGGCAGGACAGGGGATAAATGCAAAAAATGCGGTTCTTTGATCAAGAGAATCAGTTTGGGAGGCCGGGGAACATTTTTCTGCCCCAAGTGCCAGAAGAGTTAAGCATCTTCTCGGCGCTTCTGTACAATATTTTGGTTCTGTGGTATCATATTTTCAATACGTTTTTGCCGCCGTAGCCCAATTGGGAGGGCGCCCAGAGGTGTCCCGGAGGGACATCGTGTCTCTGTGGACATTATTTGCGGGTTCGAGCCCCGTCGGCGGCTTCTGTCCCGGTGCTATTGGCGCCGGGACTTTCTTTTTTCAGTTTAAATGCGCTACAATACAATACTTATGAAAGATTTGAATTTCCAAAAAACCATTCTCTCGAATAATATTCCTTTGTATGTGATGAATTTGCCGCATACGCAATCCGTAGCGGTTGGCGTATTGGTTAAAGCAGGAACACGCGACGAGATGTGGCCGGGGGAGGCCGGGTTGGCACACGCGCTTGAGCATATGTCGTTTCAGGGAACGGAAAATTTTCCTACCAGCAAGGACGTTTCGGCATACCTTGAAGAGATCGGAGGGAGTCTTAATGCCTGGACCTCTGAAGAGGGTACGTTTTATCACAACCGTGTGCCGGTTGCCCACAAGGAAAGAGGATTCAGGATTCTTGGCGAAATGTTGCGGGTACCCCTGATACCGGCCGGGAAAATCTCCGTGGAAATGAAAAATATCATTGAAGAATTACGCATGTATCTTGACGATCCCGATGGTCTGTTATGGATTCTTAACCAAAAATTTCTGTTCGGTGGCCATCCGCTTGGGAAAAATTCTCTGGGCACAATCGAAGCATTATCGGCTTTCGGGCAGGATCACTTTTTCGAATTTCGTAAGCGGTACTATCACTCCGCAAATTTAACTGTACTGGTTGTCGGAAACATTACTCTTGACGAAGCGGTGCGCGAATCAGAAGAAAATTTTACGGGCATGGAGGCGCGTGAGGAAAACGTGCGAGATTTCGTGCCGTTAACGGGTGATCCCGAGAGGGAACTTATCCATCGGAAAGAATTGGAACAGGTTCATATTGCGCTTACCGCGCCGCTTGGCAGGGCAAGCGAAAAATCAAGTAAAAGCATGGTGATGTTTTCTATTATGCTTTCCGGGGGCATGTCGTTTCCTTTATTCCAGGAGGTCAGGGATAAGCGCGGACTTTGCTACGCGATTTCCGCGAATACAACGCGTAATTCTGACGTGGGAGAGTTTTCGATTGCGATCGGCACAGACCCCAAGCGATACAGGGAGGCTATTGATGTCTCGATGGGATTGATAGAGAAGTCTAAGAACGACGAGGACCTGTTACAGAAAGCAAAAGATCTCGCACTCGGCAATCTTGCCCTGCAATTCGAGCATACCGGAGGCATCCTTAGGATAGCGGCCTCGTCTGCCTTGATTGATGGAGCGCCCAAGGGATACGACGAGTATGTGCAAGACATAGAAGAGATTACTATTAATGATGTCGTTTCGGCTGTCGATACATATCTTCGGCCGGAGCAGGTTCGTCGTGTTTTATTGGCGCCTAAGGGATTAAAAACATAAGATAAAAAAATGATTACGCGTGAACAGGCCCTAGGTCTTATTCAGGAACACGTACAAAACAAGAATATTATCAAGCATATGGTGGCGCTCGAGGCGGTTATGGGTGCGCTTTATGACTTATTGTCAGAAAGAGGGAATGCGGATTTGGGAGGGGCGAAGTCCGAATGGATGATTGCCGGGTTATTGCACGACGGCGATTATTGCGACAGCGTAGCGCATGACAAGCAGGGCATTCAGATAACGCAATGGGCAAAGGATAAAGGATATGAAGTTCCCGATAGCGTTAGCCACGCCATGGCGGCGCATAATTGGAGTAATACCGGCGTAGCGCCGGAGAATTTGATGGACTGGGCAATCTTCTGCGCGGACAGCTTGACCGGGCTCATTGTCGCATCGGCACTGGTTTTGCCGGACAAGAAACTGGCAAATTTAACTAAAGAATCGGTTTTAAAACGATTCAAATCGCCGTCGTTTGCCGCCGGCACGCGCAGGGAAGACATCAGATTGTGCGAAGAAAAACTCGGATTGAGCCTGGAAGAATTCGCCTGGATCGCACTTAAAGCAATGCAGGAAATAGCAACCGAACCGGGATTATAAATGCCCCCCGGAAGGGCTCGAACCTTCAACCACTGGCTTAAAGTCCGTCAGCTGACGGATCTACCATTGATAATGTTATGGATAAAAGAACGACCACGGGATGTTTTCAACTCTTTCTCTCGATTTATTGCGCCATCTCGGGTATCGAAAAGTTCTTGGTATATAACTTGCCACGTTCCGTTTCCTTTCTGTGTAGACGTGAACGAGGTATCTTTAGTCGGCAATATCTTGTCATGCCTTTTCAGACGTTTTTCGAGATCCACGGTTTGTCCAATGTAAATTTTTCCGCTTTTTGAATTACGGACGACATAAACCGTATACTTTTTCGGGTGCATAGCGTCCCCCCGGAAGGGCTCGAACCTTCAACCACTGGCTTAAAAGGCCATTGCTCTACCATTGAGCTACGAGGGGATAAAATAAATTGTATGCTATTTGGTTTCAGCCTTCAACCGCTGGCTTAAAGTCCGTCAACTGACGGATCTACCATTGAGCTACGAGGGGATGGTTTTCAGAATTTTCTAGAGATGTTGTGCCAGGCCTCTTACCAAATCGAGAACCATTTTTATAGTTGGAGAATCTCCGGAAAGCATTAATTCAAGCTGGTGTGGTTCTATAGTATTCCAGTCGATTGTCTTTATTTCTTCGATTTTACCAATAGCTAATTTCAAATCTTCTTGTGTGAGTAATTCTCTGTGCGGTGCTTTGGGATAACGTTTTTCTCCCGTAGCATATGAAATCATGAGAGTTGTAATCGGGGAAATATTCGGGCCACCCTCTTGATCTTTAGTGTCTTCGATAGGCGCCAATCCTCTCATTCTCCTTTCTTGTTGTGGGTCTATGTCAAATGTCATGTTTTTGTTTATGCAACTATTTTACAATGGTTTTCGAAAAACGCAATATAAATCATTGTTTTTTTAATTTTTTCGTGGTTTAATGCACATACATTATGATTTCTGTTCTTATCCAGGAAAAAAAGAAAGCGTTTGCCTTGATAGCCGCTATTTTTGTTTTGGCGATCGGGGCAACCGTATTCGCATTTCCCGGGCTCGTGAATACGGGTATTTCGTGGGTATCGGGCAAAATCGGAGTTTCCGCTCCCTCTTTTCATGTACCGGGATTCAGGCTTGGGCTTGACGTGTCTGGGGGAACCTCTTTGATTTACCGGGCCGATGTCGCGGGATTGTCGAATAACGATCGTATCACCGCTTTGGACGGTCTTAAAGATGTTATCGAACGCAGGATAAATTTGTTCGGAGTGCAGGAACCCCGGATTGAAGTCTCGAGAAGCGGGGACGAGTGGCGCTTAATCGTGGAACTTGCGGGAATCAAAGACATTGCCCAGGCCATTGAAATGATCGGACAAACCCCGTTCCTGCAGTTTTGGCAGGAGCAAGCCGGCAAGAGTTCAGAAGAGCTGTTTGAAAAGTATAAGCCCGAAGAAACATTGCTCCATTTCGAAGAATATTTTGAAGCAACAGAACTCACCGGCCGTTTTTTGAAGCGCGCCGAAGTGGTGTTCGACCAGACTTCTTCGATTCCGGCGGTATCGTTGGTGTTTGATGAAGAAGGAGCAAAGGTCTTTAAAGATCTGACTACAAAGAATTTGAATAAACCGCTGGCCATCACCATCGACGGCATTCCTTTGAGCGCGCCGATCGTGGGTGATGTGATTACCGACGGGCATGCCCAGATCACGGGAAGGTTTAGTTTGGCGCAAGCGAAAGACCTGGCCAACAACTTGAATCAAGGAGCATTGCCGGTTCCTATCACCCTGATCTCCCAGCGTTCGGTGGGCGCAACCCTGGGCAACGATTCTTTGAATAAGATGGTTTATGCCGGTATCATCGGTTTTATCACTATTGCGGTATTCATGGTTCTGTCCTATCGGCTGGGGGGATTATTTTCGGTTGTCGCACTTTTGATCTATATTCCGTTAACCCTGGCGATTTTCAAACTTGTGGGGGTAACCTTGACGCTTTCGGGCATCGCGGGGTTCCTGTTATCCATGGGTATGGCGGTTGATGCCAATATTCTTATTTTGGAACGTATCAAAGAAGAGCTGCGGAGCGGGAAAGAGGTTGTGCACGCGATAAGGGAAGGGTTTTTGCGCGCCTGGCCGTCCATCAGAGATTCCAATGTTTCCAGCATCATCACGGCACTGGTATTGTATTTTTTCACTGCCAGCATTGTGCGGGGATTTGCCCTGACGCTTTTGATCGGGGTGGTGACGAGCATGTTCTCGGCGATCTTCGTATCGCGGACGCTTATTATGGCGTTCCTGGGCGAGAAAAGCGGGCATAGCAAGTTTTGGTTCGGGGTACGCATGAAAGAAATGGAAGACAGTAAAGTATCTCCTGTTATATAATCATGAAACTCAATATTATCGGCGCACGGAAAATATTCTATATTTTTTCCGGTATCAGTATTTTCTTGAGCTGTTTAGCCTTGGTCGTATGGGGACTGAAACCCGGTATTGATTTTACGGGCGGGGCGCTCTGGGAATTCAAGTTCGGGAACCCAATGGATAAAATCGTTCTGGAACAGCAGCTCGAAACTATCATGAAAACCGACGTCTTGATTTCAGAGTCGTCGGACGGTATTTTCAGCGCCCGCATGAAAGAATTTTCGGAACAGGAGCATCAGGGATTCGTGCAGGAACTAGAAAAATCAGATGAAAGTTTCGAAGAGTTGCGTTGGGAAACCGTGGGGCCCACGGTTGGCAAAACATTGCGGGACAAGTCTATGGTCGCGATCGTCATGGTGGTGGTCGGCATCTCCGTTTATATCGCATTTGCCTTCAGAAAAGCATCGTATCCGGTAAGCTCGATTAAATACGGGTTGATTACGGTGTTGACGCTGTTCCACGACGTCATTATTCCTATCGGGGCGTTCTGTGCGCTCGCGTATTTTCAGCATGTGGAAATCGATACCAATTTCGTGGTGGCAATTCTTGTGATTATGGGTTTTTCGGTTCACGATACGATTGTGGTGTTCGATCGCGTACGGGAAAAACTCATGCGCTTTAACGGCAAGGATTTCGGCGCGCTGGTCAACGAAAGCCTGAACGAGACTCTGGTGCGGTCTTTCAATACATCGCTCACCGTAGTATTCGTTCTTCTTGCCATGTTTTTCTGGGGCGGAGCGGTGTTGAAATATTTCATCCTTGCCATGCTTATCGGCATGATAGTAGGAATGTACTCCTCGATTTTCATTGCCAGCCCGTTGTTGGTGGATGTATGGAAGTGGCAACAAAAGAGAAAATAGAATTTAGAAAATAGAAAATATTCATATGAAAACAATTCTCGTTGATGCAGTAAATGCTTTTGTGATAGAGAGCGAAGGTAGTTTTAAGATTTTCAAAGAAATGCACGATTTACTCGAAACTTTTCCGAATCGAAAAATTATCCTGACGGGAGCCAATGACGAACAATTTAAACAGTTTGGTTTGAACACAATGCCCTACGAGGTTTTCAC
>Ga0076241_108_pt1 | contig 24472 bp, 26 predicted proteins | sample RifGroF1_FD_67707 | JGI IMG/M metagenome (GOLD analysis project Ga0076241, IMG submission 67707) | Parcubacteria bacterium GW2011_GWF1_45_5 | reverse complement strand
AACGCTTTCTATGGATATTTTATTCTATCACGAGGATGCTCCTCGGTCGCATTCAAAATGAGACAAATGAGACGGAAATACGAGATGTTGAAGCGTCTCTTTTCATATATGAAAAAGGCGTATAATCTCTGCTGCCAAGAAGAAACAATATAAGAGAATCAACAAAAAGGCCTCTTTTTTCGTCAGCTCTTTGCCGGTTTTCACGAAAAAGAAAAAGAAAATCGAAGCAGCACACATAAATATTCGGGCGATGACAAACGGTGCAAGATTAATATTTTCAATAGGAGAGAACAGAGCCACCAACCCCAACACCAATGTAGCCGGAAAAATGACCGCTCCCATTAAATCACCTAAAATCATCCAATTCTGAGACTTTCTAGCAACCATAACCGCAAAATAAGTTTCCGGTAGGGCATTACCGAAGCCAACCACAAGAATACCGATAACTCCCAACGGAAGACCTAGGGTATGGGAAAATGCAAATGCAGACCTTGTGATACCCTCTCCCGCACCAAATAAAAGTATGGCTCCAAACGTGAGCTTTGCGAGATCAAGCCAAGGTATTCCTGTCACGACGTTTGACCCTATTTGATCCGTATCTTGCCGAGTTTCAAGTATAAAATGTTCACGTTTCGAAAAAAGCCAAAACAAAAATAATATTCCCGATCCAAGCAATATAAGGCCGTCTATCCTCGAAAGATTCCTATCTGCAATCAAAATGACCGGGAGAAATCCCACAAAAAGTGTAAACAAAGATGACGCTTGAACCGTGCGACTATTTGTACTAAGGCCCACTCGCGACACCAATACCGCCAGACCAATTGCAAACGTCAAGTCTACAACATTGCCCCCTAGAACATCGCCTAAAGAAAGCTCTGGGGCGCCATGAAGCACCGAAGACACGCCAACGAACAAATTCGGCAATGATGCCGCAAGAGCCATAAGAATAAATGCTAATACGAACTCACGCATTTTCAAAAACCGTGCAACGCGCAAGAGACTGTTAATAATCAAATTTCCGACAAACGATAAAATCAAGCATGAACATATAAATACCAATATATAAAAAATTATTCCCATACAATATATTTTTAATGTTTTATCTAATCATGATGGTTTAAGCGTAAAAAATGCTTAAATACCTCGACTATGAAAAACATCAATACGGAAAGAAAAATCGCGCTAACCCAATACTGCCAAGGAAGAATCACAACCCCAAAGAAATCCCTCATAGGAGACAAAACAAACGGCAAGACCTGCAAAATAAAGCCGGCTGCCACTGCTACCATCAACCATTTATTACCGAAAAGATTATGCTTCCAAAACGGGACAGTCAACGAACGAACCGAAAACACGTATACCAATGAATTAAGCCCAAGCACAAGGAACGCCATAGAGCGACTTACAGTAATATCGCCCGATACCCTGTAGGTGATAATGAAAGAACCTAACGCAAGTAATCCGGCAATCGTGCTCACTATGACAATAAGTAAAATCATCCACCTGGCAACCAATGGCTCACGAGGGGAACGTGGCTTTTCCGACATAATCCCTTGCCGTTTCGCATCAACAGTTAACGCTAAACCAGGGAAACCGTCTGAAACCAGATTCACCCATAGAATTTGCGCCGCAGTAAGGGGTAGGGGGAATCCCAATACAAGGCCCCCTAAGACTACCAAGATTTCACTGAACGAATCACTTAATAGATATAAAATAACCTTCCTGATATTCTCGAACATTGCCCTTCCTTCTTCAATCGCAGCGATAATTGTCGAAAAATTTGAATCAAGTAGAACCAAATCAGCAGATTCTTTCGCCACATCAGTCGCCTCACTTACCACAATGCCAATGTCGGCACGATGAAGGGCAGGGGCGTCGTTCACCCCGTCTCCCATCATAGCAACCACTTCGCCATTATGCTTTAATGCCTCAATGATTCTTAATTTCTGGCTAGGAGTAGTACGGGCAAAGAGATTTGCTTTTCCGACTATCCGCGCAAGATCTTCAGAAGAAAACCCTTCAATATCCGAACCAACAATTGTCTCGTCACGGCCTAAAGAAATTCCTACTTGAGACAAAACAAACTCCGAGGTTTTCACATGATCGCCAGTAATGACTATAATGCGGATACCTGCGGATTGTGCCAGTGCGACGGCTCCCTGCGCGCTTTCCCTGACCTGGTCTGCAAACGCCAGCATCCCCACCCAGACCAAACCATCTGCGGATTCGTCACCTGTTAAATACCTCTGGGAACACGAGAGATCCTTATATGCAAAACCAAGAAGACGCTTCCCTTGCAGAGCAAAAGCATCAACACGAGACAGGCCTGCTTCTTTTTCCTTCACTGATAGTGTAGAGCGCCCAAGGAGTAATTCCGGAGCGCCGCTTACATACATTCTATTATGACTTTTTGACCATTCGTGTAAAAAGAGAGAATGCCTTCGTTCAGAAGAAAAAGGAATACTGTCCACTTGGGGACGGCGGTAGAAGGATACATCCAGAAAACCTTTCGCCCAATTAAGCGCAGCGACCATAATTGGATCATCTACGTCATCCACTAATAAGATCTGTTCGATAAGCGCTTCCTCATCACCCGCAACATCTGTCACTTTCAGATTTCCCTCTGTGAGGGTGCCAGTTTTGTCGGAGCAAATAACTGTTGCGCCTCCCAACGTTTCAGCAGCAACCAGACTTTTCACCAACCCTTTCCGTTTCAAAATCCGCTGCATACCGATTGCCAACACTACCGTCAAAGAAACTATCAACCCCTCGGGAACGCTAGAAACCGCAAGTGCGACTGAAGTAGTAAAAATATCACGAAAACTTAAATCGTGCGCCACCCCAGCAATCAATACCACGATGAGAAAAAAACCGATAATGAAAAGTAATTGTTTACTAAATCTTCCTAATTGCTTCTGAAGTGGCGTTTCCTGACCGGATTTTTGAATCTGCAAAGCAATAGCCCCGATTTGCGTATCTGCACCGGTCTTTTCTACGCGTAACAAACCCTGCCCAGACGTCACAACAGTACCCATAAATACCTCTTGGCGTTCTGTCTTTTTCACGGATATACTCTCTCCGGTCAAAATTGATTCATCCACTTGCAAGCGGTTCGCCTGAAACAATATCCCATCTGCAGGAATTTTGTTCCCTTGATTAAGAACTACTACGTCCCCCGGGACCAATGTAGAAACGTCAACAGTAGCTCTCCCACCGTCGCGCCAAACAACCGCCTTGGCCACAATATAACGTTTTAGCGCGAAAAGTGCGCGGGACGCTTTCCGCTCCTGAAAAAATCCCAAAACAGCGTTAAGCATAACTGCCCCCAAAATAATTATTGCATCAGGAACATGACCGATAAAAACCGTTATGCAAAACGCGATAAGCAGAACATATACAAGTGGATTTTTGAACTGCCATATGAAAATTGTCAGATTATTTGGTGGCGGTCTTTCTGGCAAAACATTAAATCCGTATTGCGCCTGCCGTACGAGAACCTCCGCGCGCGTTAATCCAGAATAATTATCCATAAAAATCTAATATTCCCATAATACCAAGATATACGATGCGTGTCGAAACAAGTCTTCACCGAAAAACCAATTATTAGAATCACTATTTAGGACATCAAAAACAATAATTTCGAAACAGACCCTCAGTTCAACCCCACAAATTTCATTTAACTTAACTTATCTGTTTTTCTACATTTTGTATCTTCTGGAATCTTATATCTCTGTATAAGTCTGCTCGAACTCGTTCGAGCCCCCTAGGGGTAATCCCATCCCTCCTGATGAGATTTTGTCTGGTGGCGGTCCGAGTCTTTTACGGGTAGCTCATTCCGCCCCCAACGGCTTTTGAAAAACATTGGAAATATGAGCCTCTCGGTCCCTCGAGAAGGCCCATAAGATGGTAGCCCCAACGGGAATCGAACCCGTGTTTCCGCCGTGAGAGGGCGATGTCCTAGCCGCTAGACGATAGGGCCGTTTATTAAAGAGCATGCGGGTGTCTTTAACCCACAGGGTCACGAAGTGATTATATGTGCCGGGATAGACCGGATAATGGCGCCGAGATATTCAGTGTAGCAAGAAAAATATTCTTTTCCAACAGAATCTTAATTTGCCTTCCACTCTTTGGTTTGGCGTACCAAAAGATCTGCGGCATCGGCAGGGTTCGCCATGAGTCGTTCGACAATCCTTTCCATGCGCATACCTTGAGACCCTTTTACCAAAACAATATCCCCTTGCCGAAGCAATGGTTTTAAAATTTCAAGCGCGGCCACTGAATCTTTGCAATGAAACAGTCTATCTTTATCGAAACCTGATTGTTGCGCTTCCGAAAACGCAAATCTCATATTTTCTCCAACAAAACATATGACATCGCAAAAACCAGCGGCACGTTTACCGATTGCGCGATGGGCTTGTTCGCTGTAATCACCGAGTTCAAGCATGTCTCCCAAAACCGCAATAATATGATTTTGACCCTTCATATCCCGAATGGTCTCAAGGGCGGCTTCCATGGCAGCCGGTGCGGCATTATACGAATCGTCGAGGATAGTAGTTTGTTTTATCCCGGGAATCATTCTCATCCTCCCCTTCTCGGGCTCAAAAGATTCCAACCCCTTCGCGACATCGACCAGGTGCATACCGTGGGCGATGCCGACTGCGGCGGCAGCGGCGCACGCATACGCGTACGGTCTCCCCAAAACTCCCGATAAATGTATCGGCACCGAACTCCCCTGATACTGAAGCCGAAAAAATATCCCCATCCTGCCTGTATTGGATTTTTGGTTGCTATGCGCGTAATCGACAATACGGACAGACGAGTGTTCCGAAAAACCAAATGTCAGCACGCCGGCTTGCGTATGATCCTGCATAGAAATCACGCGGGGATCGTCTCCGTTCAAAATAGCCCGATTACCCGGTTCCAATACTTCGATAATTCCTTGTTTTTCATACGCGACAGCGTCGATATCTTTGTAATGTGCCACATGGACAGGGATATCCCCGATTGCCGTGACTACGCCCACTTGAGGCCGCGCCAGGTTTATTAGTTTCCGTATATCTCCGGGTCGGTCCGCACCCATCTCAATAACCATATATTCGGGATAAGATACCGATCGAAATATTATGAGCCGCAGGGCGCAGAAAACATTACGCACCCAGCCGCCCACACTTCCTTTGGCATTGACGCCGTTCATTAACGCGATCATCAGTCCCACCTCGGTATTCAAATTCTGCCTGGTTTTCCCTACGGAAAACTTTCGGGAAAGAACTGCTGCGATTGCTTCTTTTGTCGAAGTTTTCCCGACGCTACCAGTAACCGCAATCACAACGGGTCTATACCGTTTTAATATTGCCCGGGTGAGCGGTTTTAAAATCGATTCCAGAAGTTTTCGTTTCATATAATGATTGATTCAAACCTTGCCCATTGCCCCTAATGCCCCCGATACGGTCTCGGGAATATAAATATCTTTTTGGTACTCTTGCGGAATAATAAGGTTGTCCAGGGAAAATATTATTCCCTGCGAAGGTCGCCCATCCTTATAAACCAAATATCCATCTACGGCTCCTATATCCTTGTTAATCAGATAGGGACGTTGGCCTTCTTGAATCTCTTGGTACGACTCGGCGATTGTGAATCGTCCGTCTTCAACCGCCATAATATCCACCACATGTCTTCCGCCGTCTTCAAACGTATGCCCGGGGTACTCCGCCGATACGAACGAATTGGACAAAGAAACCGCAAAAACAATCAAGGCATCGGGAAATTGCCGAAATGCCCATTGCGCCGAGGGAAAATTTCTAACCGAGTATGCGTGTATCCCGAATATTTTCATAAAAGCGATAACCGCATGATGATACACGTTTCCTGCCGCATCAAACACACGCCACCCTTGATCATAAGGAGCCGGTAGCCCTGTGGGGCCCACGGTATGGAACGGCAACATGGTTCCGAAAAAATCTCCGACACGGAACGCTCCCGATTCATCACCAATCATTTTTTCACCCCGCAGCCAGTTTACTGCCGTGCACGCAGCGACAGGAAGACACAAATCACGACCAAGCGAATAAACATCCTTATCCGCAAACCATTCCCCCATAAGAGAAAGTACATCGGGTCGCGTGCGGAATTCGTTACGTAATACATCGTAAGCGTATGGCGCGGCGCGAAACTGATTCAAAATCAATTCACTCTTTATATCCATATCCTTTTATTGATTATCAATCACATCCGGCGGGATACCGTAATAATCAAGACTGAATTTCATAATCTTCTGGAATAAAGGAACCGCGGTAGCCTCCGCGTACTTAACCCCCTTGGGATCTTCAACGCGGGTAAGGATTATAAGCTGGGGTTCGGACGCCGGCGCGAAACCCACAAACGTATGGTTAATCTTATTCGCATAGTATCCCTTGCCGTCTTCCCGAGCGATGTCACCGGTTCCTGTTTTCCCCGCCACCCGATATCCTTCAATGCGGGCGAGCCTGCCGGATCCTTTCTCTGCCGAAACCACATCTTCCAAAAGAAGAGAGACTTCGTTTGCGACTTTAGCCGGGAATACTTGGGCGATTTTTTGAGGATGCGTTATTTCTACATCACCGTCCGCATACCTGATTTCGTCAATAATATAGGGCTTCATAAGGATGCCGTGGTTCGCGAATACCGCAAACTCCTGAATCAGCTTAAGTGGGGTTAGAGCAATACCTTGCCCGAACGAAGCATTGGCAAAATTAATGCGCCTGCCCTCGGGGGGGAAGAAATTCGAGAATGAATTCAACACTTCCCCAGGCAAATCAATGCCTGTTTTCTCTTGAAATTTCAAATCTTTAAGCAAAAAATCTTTGAAAAACGAGTCCCCCATGGCGCTTTCCACAAATACGGCGCCGACGTTATAGGAACGCTGCAAAAACATACTTATGGAAATCATCTTCTTGGGACTGGAATTCCCGGCGTTCCGGATAACCTTGTCGTCAACTTTCACCTCGCCGCTATCATAATACTCCGTGGTCGGGGTGATCCTGCCGCTCACCAGCCCCCCCGCAACCGTGAAGGGCTTGAACACCGAACCCGGTTCATAGCGCAAGGCAATCGCACTGTTCATGAATACGGATAAACTCTTTTCCTTCGCATAAGTATTCGGATCGAATGACGGCGCATTCGCAAGCGCGCGAATTTCTCCCGTACGAGGATCAAGTACAATCACATTACCGCCTTGCGCATTCCACTTTGCGACTTCCTGCTCAAGAAGCCGTTCGGCTTCTTTTTGAATAATAGGGTCAATGGTCAAAATCAGCGAAGCTCCCGAATTACCGTATGCCTCTTGAAATTCTTTGAGCGATCCGTTTTCGATCAAGCTCGTGAAGTGTGCGGGGTCCACCGCCCGCCCTCCCAGCAGTTCGTCATACAACGCCTCGAGACCATACTTGCCAACCGGGTTGGCGCTGTCAAAACCAACAAAGCCAAGGACGTGACTCGCCAACGACTGATTCGGATAATAACGAAACCGCTGTTCCTTAACTTCTAAACTTTTTATCTTGAGATTTTGCGACTGTTCAATCTGTTCTTCCGGTGCATGTTTTATCAGAATCTCGTAGGGGTCACCGGTACGGGTTACTTTTGCATACACGTCTCCGTACGGAAGCAAAAGCGCATCGCTTAATGCTTTGGCGATTTCGGCATGACCACTTTCTATCTTAGACGGATTTATCCCTATCTCGAAAAAGCGTTTATTAATCGCAAGCGCGTGCAGACTGCCTGTTTTATCACGACAAAGAATCTCTCCCCTTTCGGGCTGAAAGGGAACGAGTTTTTTCTGCTGAGCGAGCGCGTCGTTTTTATAATTTTCATACCCGACAATCTGCAAGCCATACAGCTGTTTGCTGATAAATCCGATGCAAATTATGAAAAAAATGTATACAAATAAAATTCTCGTTCCAAAAGAACGAAAATTAAGTTTTAAGCGGATACGTTTCATTACATTCTAGCGTCACGGCGTAACCTCACGCACCGAAACATTATGAGCCACTGCCGGAACTTCAGCAGAAAGATACCGGATCGAAGTCGGTTGATACAATTGTACCATATCCGCATAAATCCGTAACGCCTCCGGAGATAACAGTTCCGCAGAGCGGATTTCCAACTCTTCCCGCTGGACCCTGGCCTGTTTCAACCCCGCAACCAAGGCGTCTTTCTGGAAAGAGATGAGAACCGCCTGTATGCCGAATACAAGAATCGCCAAAGAGATGACACCGCATACCGCGCATACTCCATGAACCGGGAGGGTACGATTTTCAACCCCGTCTTTCCATATCGCACGAAAGGCCTTCAAGAAACCTCTTTTTGCCCGGACGCTGCGCGCCGAGCCGGAAAAAGATCTGGTGAAGACCAATTGACGCTGATAAGGGGAAATAATGGTCATGTTTGTTTTTAAGTATATGTATTTATATTTTTTCTATGCACCGGAGTTTGGCCGAACGGCTTGAGGGGTTGTCTGCTATTTCCCTTTGCTCCGGCACTACCGGTTTCTTGGTGATAATATCCCCGATTCCCGCTTTCCCGAAGTCCCTGAACATATTTTTAACGATTCTGTCCTCAAGGGAGTGGTAGCTTACCGCAACCATCCTGCCCCCGGGAGAAAGCAGTTCCATGGCCTGGGGAAACGCCGCCGAAATATTGTCGAGCTCCTTGTTCACGTAAATCCTCAAAGCCTGGAACACCTGTGTCGCGGGATGAATTCTGCTTTGCCTTCCGCGGGGCACTGCGCTCACCACGATATCTGCGAGTTCTTTCGAGGTTCTGACCTGCTTCCGGGCCCTGTATTCCACGATAGTGCGCGCGATGCGCCCCGAGTACCGCTCCTCTCCGAACTCGGAAAAAATCCTTTTGAGATCCTGCTCGGGGTAACGATTCACAACAACGCCCGCATCTTCCTCAATTTCCGATGAATATGTCATTTCAAGAGGCTCGTCTTGATTAAAGGAAAAACCTTTTCCAAAATCCTTGATGGTCAACCGCGAAGTGCCGAAATCGAATACGATTCCCGAGACTTCGTGCCACCCCGCACCTTCGGCAATCGTTTTGAGATTTTTGAAATTCCCTTTTTTAAAAACGCATAACCCGGATCCGATTTCCATCTTGAAACTTTCCCGCAATCGGGTAATTGCCTGTTCGTCCCAGTCAATCATTAAGACCTTTCCGCCGGGACCAACCATGTTCATGATCGCGCGACTGTATCCGCCCTCTCCTGCGGTTGCATCGATAACACGATCACCGGATTTCAACTCGAGATATTCGCAGACTGTTTGTAAAAGAACTGGAATGTGGGACATTTTAAATCCCCAACTCGCTTAACCGTTCCGCAATATCCTCCGACTCTTTTTCCGTTTTCTGTTTGTACGTGCTCCAATTACTCTTGTCCCAAACCTCCAACCGGTTGAACACTCCCGCAACGACCACCTGTTTCGCAAGATCCGCATAATGACGGAGGTAGTCGGGCACCAGCACCCGACCCTGGCTGTCGAGTTCAACATTGACCGCTCCCGCAAACATCAAGCGGGCGAATGCGCGCGAGTTCGCCTGAACCAAAGGGAGTTTCGCTATCTTTTCGGCAAGTTCATCCCACTCTTGTTTCGAAAATATAAAAAGACATTTATCAATGCCTCGCGTGATAACCGCTCCCGATGAAAACGTGGCGCGGAAACGGACAGGAATAGCCATCCTCCCCTTCTGATCCACGCTGTGATTGTATTCACCGATAAGCATTCTGGTTATAAATCAAATAAATTTTATGTGGAATGGATAACTGATTAATTCCCTGTAAAACATTAAAGAACTAATCAGTTATCCCCAGAACTCCCCACTTATCCACACCTTTATCCACAATTCCCCACTTCTGGTATTAATTCTATGCCACTATTACCACCTGTCAAACACCTTATTGTGTGGATAACTAAAAAGGCCGGTAAACCCGGTTCCTATAAGCAAATCTCCAATAACTACAAACTAAAACTAATTACGTGTCAACAGTTTATCAACAAGGCTAGGCCCCGTGTTTGACTATAACCACATCGCCATTCCGGAGTACGTACTCCTTTCCCTCTGATCTGATGAGCCCTTTTTGACGGGCAAGAACCCAACCCCCTGCCTCAATCAGCTTATCCCACGGAATGACGTCCATTCTGATAAACTGCTGTTCGAAATCGGTATGGATGACCCCGGCTGCCTGGGGTGCGGTCATGCTCTTCTCTATGGTCCAGGCGCGCACCTCTTTTTCTCCTGCGGTCAGGAATGTGGAAAGGCCCAGGGTCGCGAATGCTTTTGCGATAATCCGCTCGAGCCCAGATTTGGTTACCCCGATGCCCTGGAGATATTCCTGCTGCTCGCTTTCCGATAAGCCGGCGATTTCCATTTCCGTCTTTGCGCAGATTGCGATAACCTGGTCGGAACTGACAGCAAACAGCTTCGCGTACTCCTTCTCAAGCTCGTCGGCTCGCACCATATCAGTTTCGCCGACATTGAGGGCAATGAGAATCGGTTTAGATGTCAAAAGGTGCAGGTCGTCGGCATGCGGCTGCTCTCCGAACAGCATCTCAACGCTACGCGCGGGAACACCCTGGGAGAGCGCTTTATGGAATTTTTGCACCACGTCCCAGCGCTTGCATAGTTCTTTATCGGGAGTGTTACCCGGGTCTCTTTGCTTTTCCAGTGTCTGCAAGTCCGCGAGTATAAGTTCCATTTCGACAACAGAAAAATCTTTTTGCGGGTTAGTTGACCCTTCCCTTACGATATCTGAATCCTGAAACGCCCGCACCACGTGACAAATCGCATGAACCTGGCGGATATGGGACAAAAACTTATTGCCCAACCCCTCCCCTTTGTGTGCCCCGGCAATGAGTCCGGCGATATCGACAAACTGAACCGTTGCCGGCACTATCGGAGGGTCAACCAACAGATTTTCACTTTCTTTGATAAGCTGCGACAGTTTTACCAGGCGACTGTCGGGAACCGGAACAACCCCGATGTTGGGCTCGATCGTGGCGAACGGAAAATTGGCGACATACGCCTGCTGTTCTTTGAGAAGTGCATTAAATAGGGTCGATTTCCCCACATTGGGCAACCCCACAATCCCGACAGAAAGATTCATAAGAATAAACTGCGATATTAAAACAACAATACAATAACAAGCAGCAACAAAAATCCGATAAGCCACGCCAGGGTCACGAAAAGCAGAACGGACGCCTCTTTCTTGAATCCTCCCAAATACAGATGGACCGGTTTCCCAAAAACCAACAAACCGGTAATAGATGCCGATACGATCAACAGCAAAAGAAGGAATATCGGCAGAACAAAACCAGATACTTGACCGAAAATATGCTCTCCGTTAAAGAGCAACCACGCCACGCCGGTGACGTAAACAAAAACACCAAACGCGTTAAGGAAACTGATTAAAACATGATTTAATTTTTTCATATTGTGCGCGATATAGGGATCGAACCTATGACCTCCTCGATGTGAACGAGGCGCTCTACCACTGAGCCAATCGCGCTCCACACTGAATCGAACCTATGACCTGCCTGCCGGCAGGCAGGGCCAATCGCGCGTCCCATCCCCCACCATCATATCACGGCAAAAGAATTTTCATAGAGCTATGGTTTTCCGAGATGAGCTTCCGAGGCATATAAAATGAACAAAACGAGCAACACAAAAATTATCATGGTAATCAGGTATCCTGCTTTGGTCAACACATAACGGTCTTTGCTTACTGGTCCAAAACGCGAAAAAAATATCTTTTCACCGAATAGAGCGATTTTTCGCAAACGCTTTGTCAGATGCTCAAGATCGAATTCCGCGGGGACAATCCCCTCTCCTTGATGCACGAAAAGAAACATAATGTTCAGGAATACCAGCCCGAAAGCAATGGGAATGATGTTCCAGGGCGACCAATACCCGATAAGGTTTTCGCCGAAAAACACCATAATCAACTCGTCAAAGATAAAACCCGTCCCGAACCCGACCAGCACTACGCTTATCAGGTCACGGAATCTTTGGAACAGAACCAACCCGATGAGCACCAATAGAAAACCCCAGGCATAATGATGGTAATGGACTCCGCGGATAACCGATCCGCAATAAAACTCTTTAAGAACACACAGAAAATACATACTGAACCGGGCTATGAAAATAGAAATGATGTATGACAATAATAAAATCCAGACGTTCTCCTTGGTGAAAAACCTTTTTCTTGAGTTTTTTGACACTTCCGGCATATATGCAGTATAACAAACGAGCCCCGTAATGCGGGGCTCGTTTGGGGCAAAACATTTTGTTTACTTGATTTCAACGGTTGCGCCGACGTCTTCAAGCTGTTTCTTAAGGGCTTCCGCTTCTTCTTTGGAAACGCCGGTTTTCACCGCTTTCGGAGCGGCTTCCACCAAATCTTTCCCTTCCTTGAGACCAAGACCGATAATATCTTTGACCGCTTTAATCACCTGGATTTTCTGTTCCCCTACCGCGGCCAGGATGACGTCAAAGCTTGTCTTTTCTGCCACAACGGCATCTGCGCCTGCGGCGGCAGGAGCGGCGACCGCCATTGCCTGGGCTTTCACGCCGAATTTTTCTTCCAATGCCTTCACCAGATCGGCAAGCTCGATAACCGTGAGCTTCTCGATTTCCTTAATGATTTTATCCATGTTGTCTGACATATTATGTGTATTGTTTAATTAACTATTTTACGCTGTTTGCGACTTCGTACGCTCAATTTCCTTAAGGGTCAACATAAACTGCTGCAAAATGCCTGCGAGGGTGCGGACAAATCCTGCCAAGGGGTAGCTTACGATATTAACCAATTGTCCCTGTAACACATCCTTCGTGGGGATTTGCGCAAGACGGACCACCTGCTGACGATCCCAGAAATCCGCTTCGACATAGCCGCCGACAATCATGAGCGCATCTTTTGTTTTCACTTTACCGTTATTGTCTTTGATGAATTTCTGAATGGCCTTTGCAAGCTCAATCTGCGTATCGCTTGTTTGCGCATACACCATTCCCATGGTACCGCTATGGGCATCAACCCATTCAACGGCGCGATCAGAATCTTTCAGCGCGACCTTTATTAAGGTTTTCTTCACGATAGTATAGGTCCCGCCGAACTCTCTGATGGTTTTTTTGAATTCGTTAATCATTCCCGTTTTCGCCCGAGAAAAGTCAACAAAAAACAGTAGAGAGCTCTTAAGGATCTCTCCTGTCCTTTTAACAATAGTCTCTTTTTTCGCCCGAGAAATTGCCATAATTTTTTAATCAGTTTCGGTGTGCCACACGAATCGACCCTGGCCCCTTGATAAGTGAAGGAATTAATCCCTCATAAGTCCGGGGTCATTTCTTGCTGATCAAGAAATGAAAAATCTGTGGCACCCACAGATGAAATATAATATATGCTTATATTTTATTCCTCGATCCGGCTTATCCCTTCTCCGCCAACTGGCTGATCGGGGTGCGGATTATCTGTGGAATAGAATACTATACCAAAATCTATAGAAAAAATCAACCCCGTTAGAGATTCGGGGAAAGTTATTGGTATTAGAGATCAAGGAGGACGAAACCGCCTTTACGGCTTTTACTATCGGTAAACGGGAAGTGGGCGCCCAATCTCTAACGGGGTCAATGCCCCGTCCCTACACAGAATGTTTTATTCTTGATACAGTACCTACATACCAGAGCGGCTCAATCGGCAGACTCGCCCGCCGAAACAATCCAGGTCATATATGCCAGTGTAGCTCAATCGGCAGAGCAATCCCTTCGTAAGGGAGAGGTTGTCGGTTCAACTCCGGCCACTGGCTCTAATATTGTATTATGTTAAGGCGGGGCAATGCCTTTCCGCCAAAGGCGGATAAACTCCAGACAGAGGTTCCGGGTTCGATTCCCGGGGGTGGCTCAATCAAACCGTATTTTGAACGAGTACATACCCATAGAACACATACCCGAGAGAACGGTACCGGGTTTCTGGGCGGGCACTTCTATTTCGGTGGTACCGGTAGATGGTAAACGGGCCCTATAGTTGAGCGCCGGGATGACCACCGAAGACGAACAATCAAAGGTTCCCTGGGTCTTCATTTTGAGAACCGATGGTACGTTTGCTTTTGCGGTTGTTTGACGTGGAGTATATCCGCCCTTAACAGAGATATCGATAACCTGCTTCTCGCCTGTTATAACTTCCGGGGTAGGTGAATTTTGAGAAGCGGAAGGACGATTAACCCGGGAAAGCAAAACTGCCCCCAGAATAAAAATCCCTATAACAATTGCCGATCTAATAATAGGCTCTGCCGACGTATTTTTCTTTTTCGTGTCTTTTTTCATGAAAATCTTTTAAAAATTGAATAAAGATGGTATGAGACCGGTAGTCGCAAGAATATTGGTAAGATTTAAAATACCGAAGAAAATGACTACAAGGCCCGCTGCCTTAAAGGCAATCCCCATATGTTCCTTGTCTTTGAGACCGGCAAATCCAAAACTCAACGCCGCAAGAACGGGAAAGGTGCCAAGGGAAAAATAAAGCATGGTGAAGGCACCTTGCCAAAAACTCCCGGTAGTCAGGGTATATATCTGCATAGACTGGGTGAAACCACACGGCAAGAAAAACGTAACCACTCCAAGTAAAAACGGCATGAACGTATGGTTTATTGTTTTAAGATCGTGTATGCGCCTGCCGATGGAACCGGGCATGGTCAACTGGAGCCTCTTGGCCCACGGAAATACGTCAAGAAGATTGATACCGAGAATAAGAAGCACTATGGCAACGATGATGCTGACCATGAATGTAGTTGTTGTGCCGAGCCGGAACATTGATCCAAGTATACCGATGACACCACCAAGCACGAAAAACGAAATAATTCTGCCTGCCTGAAACAATATTTGTGGTCGGATTCTATCTCCTTGTTTAGCAAAATTCGCGGCTACGGAAAGAGTTAAGCCCCCGACTACCGCCATGCACGTCGAAACCGAGGCAACGAGACCGACGATAAACGCCGTCGGATAGCTCACCTCGGAAGCGGTTATCAGATTCACCACGCCGAGCTTTTGCAAAAAAATAAAGAACGCAATAAACCCCGCAGCAACCGGGAAAGCAACTTTAAACTGGGACCACTTCGGACCCAGTATTTCTTTTTCGAGAGAGAGCACGTACCGCTTAAATCTTTAAGCGAAGCCTTGGCACCGGAGACCTCGGGCACCTTATTCAGCTCACTTTCCGTAAGCACCACGCAAGATTTGCAATGCATACCGTGAACATGAAATGTATACGCCTTCATAGATTTATAGTTTTTTTGCCTTAAGCCTCAATGAGTTACTTACCACCGACACGCTCGAGAACGCCATAGCGAGTCCTGCAAAAACCGGATTCAACACAATACCCCAGAAAGGATACAATAATCCCGCTGCTACAGGTATTCCGATGATATTATAGATAAAGGCCCAAAACAAATTCTGCTTTATGGTCCTCATAGTAGCCTTTGAGAGTTCTATGGCCTGCGAAATCCTATGCACATCACCGTGCAACAAGGTAATACCCGCCGATTCTATCGCAATGTCCGTGCCGGTTGCCATGGCAATACCGACATCCGCCTGCACCAATGCCGGAGCGTCATTAATACCGTCTCCTGCCATTGCCACAATCTTCCCCTGGCTTTGTAATTCTTTAATCTTTTCCGCCTTTTCTTGAGGCATAATCTCGGCAATAACATGATCGATACCTACCTGTTTGGCGATATGCTGTGCCGCTAAGCGGTTGTCACCCGTAAGCATCACCACCTGAATTCCCATTTTGTGTAATTTGGCAATAACATTTTGCGCCTCTTCTTTTAACGTATCGTTCAAAGCCATCAAACCGATTTTCTTACGATTTACTTCGACCACAATAACCGTTTTACCCTGTTCCTGAAGTGCCTGTACCGAATCTTCTTTTTTGTCCTCTTCGTTTGGTTTACGGACGGAAACCGCTCTGCCGTCGACAATAGCTTCCACGCCTACACCCTCCAAAGCCGAAAAGTTTTTGGAATCGCTCAAAGAAAGTTTACGCTCGTTGGCTTTAAACACGATAGCTTCGGCAAGCGGATGTTCCGAAAGCTTCTCTATACTTGCCGAAATTTGAAGTATCTGGTTATCGCTCCACTTCTGATCAAGAGAGATAATATCGATAACCTCCGGCTTCCCTTTCGTGATCGTCCCTGTCTTATCGAATACCACGGTATCGACTTTATCCAGCTTTTCCAATGCTTCGGCATTTTTTATCAGAATGCCGTGTTCCGCACCTTTGCCCACACCGACAATGATCGCTGTCGGCGTTGCCAGACCCAATGCGCACGGACACGCAATCACCAAAACTCCGACAAACGACAGAATACCGTACGACAACGCCAAAGAAAATCCGATAATTGAAGCACCCACGGTAAACCAAAGTACCAGCGAAAAGGCGGCAATCCCCAACACAACGGGCACAAACACGCCGGAAATCCTGTCTGCGAGAGCTTGAATCGGAGCTTTTGAACCCTGAGCGTCTTCAACCATTTTGATAATCTGGGAAAGAACCGTGTCAGCACCGACCTTGGTCGCGGCAAATCTAAAACTCCCTTGTTTATTAAGGGTCGCCCCGATCACGACATCTCCCGGCTTCTTGTCAACGGGGATCGGTTCTCCGCTTATCATGGATTCATCAATGGAGGATGTGCCGTCGACAATCGTCCCGTCAACCGGAATTTTGGCACCGGGTTTCACAATAACGATATCACCTATCCGTACTTCGCTTATGGGAACCTCTATTTCGTTACCGTCCCGAAAAAGCAAAGCGGTCTTTGCCTGAAGCCCCAATAGTTTTTCGATTGCTTCGCCGGTACGGAGCCTTGACCGCGTCTCAAGATATTTTCCAAAGGTTACAAAACCAATCACCACAATGGTCACATCAAAATAGGTGTATTCCGGAAAATTAAGCGCGATTCTGATTTGCGGGAATAAAGTGACGATAACGCTATAAAAATATGCCATAAACGTGCCGATACCGATGAGCGTATCCATATTTGCCACACGATAACGTACAAACCGCACAATACCCAGCAGGAACGGCTGCCCGATCCAAAACAATATCACGGTGGCTAAAACCATTGAAATTGTATTAAAAAGCTCCATGGGTAACGGAATGTCTGGGACGAATGAAAACGTCTTTGCTGCAATATCCCACATCATAAGAACAAATATCGCGATAGTGAGGGGAAAAACAAATTGTACTTTTGATTTCATCCGTAGAAGTTCTTTTTCCTTTTCCTGCTTTGAAAGTCCAATACCGATATGGACGCCATGATCCTCTTGCGCTCGATAATCTTGACTACCCATGCCTTCATGATGTTCGTGCTCGACGAACGCATACCCAAGTGGCTCAATTTCCTTATTCATCCCTTGCATCGAAATTTTTCCGAAATCGAATCCGATACGGGCCGTTTCGGTGGCGAAGTTAACCTCGGCACTCTCTACTCCGTCAAGCTTTGAAACCTTTTGAGCGATGATGGACGCGCAACTGGCGCAATGCATTCCTTTTATGTGGTACGTTTTTACGTCCATATTATTTCCTTTTCAACTTGTACACTTTCAGTATTTCTCCAACCGCCTTTTGCTCTTTTCCTTTTTTAATCTGATGAATAAGACAGGTGCCGAGATGGTTTTCCATAAGCGCATCCTCGACGCCGGAAAGCGCCTGCTTGGCCGCCGAAGTCTGAGTGATTACGTCAATGCAATAAGCATCTTTTTTGAGCATTTCCTGAAGCCCGCGCACCTGCCCCTCGATAATCTTGAGGCGGCGGACAAGTTTTTGTTTTGTTTGATTCATATCAAAAGAGTATATACCCCCTGGGGGTATAGGTCAAGTCACGCGGTGGATAACCGTCTTTGATATCCCGATATTATCTCTTATGGGTTGTGCGGGGCGCTGGTGGCGCCGCTCGTGAGGCGGAATTTTTTGCCCAAACGTTTCGCCCACATGTCAGTATTTGTGGTTAGAAGCAACATAACGTACTGTTTCCATTTCCCCCAGCGTTTCTCTACAAATGCCCGCAGTTTTTCATCGGACACATTTTCCCCTTTAAAATAAAACTGCGTTAGCGCCTCGCGGGAAAACAAATCAATGTGGAATGTCGGCAACCGAAACCCTATTGCCATTGCTAAATCGGCAGTATAAGGGCCTACCCCGGGCAACTCCATAAGCTTATTACGAATCGCTTCTGTATCGCCGGACTTCCGCAGGCTGTCTAAATCTATTTTTTCTTTTACAATTTTTTGCGCTATTGCCTTGAGGTATTTGTCCCGATACCCAACTTTACAAGCACGAAGCTGGAAAAACCGCGCCTTGGTAATGCATTCTGGGATTGGAAATGCATAATATGTCTTTCCGCGAAATACTGCTTTCTCACCAAACTTTTCGCACAAAAGCCGCTGCATTTTATAGAGGCGTTGGAATCGCACATTTTGCGCCAGCACCACGCCTATCACCGATTCAAACACATAAGGATCTGTGCGCAGGTGCGCTCCATACAGCCCAAAGTCGCATGCCGCCCGTAATACTTTGTCCTTTTTACATATCTTTTGATAAAACTCCCGCACGTTTTCATCTATGGCAAAGTTCCATGACAGCATATCAACAAGCCATTGCTTGTCTGATTTCTCAAGCTTGGTTTTTGATTCAAGAGTTAAAACAAGCGTTGGCGGAGCTTTTTTAAAGTTCACTGTTGCTAGGACAAATCTCTTAGGTCGTAAACTAAACAACCGCACAAGCGCATCTTTCTCCCGCACCCACGGCGCGAACACATAGTGATCCAGGAAATGCTGAAAATTGTACGGTTGGGAAGATCGAGAAATTGGAATGCGGACTATAGTTTTCATGATTCTATTCAGAAGTAATCTAGCCCATCACTTTTGTAGGGAAACCCCCAAGCCCTCTCAAAAAACAAATTTCGCTTACGTGATAATGGGTATGGGTGATAGACTGCAATAATGCTAACTCGCCGGTTAAAATCTGGCCCCAATCGGTTTTAATCTCTTTGCTAAAATCTTCCGGGGTAAGTTTCTCCCAAAGAGCCAAAGTCTTTTCAAAAGTTTCTCCAATCATCTTAAAAGCTTCATCTGCGGTTTTCGACAAATCCGGATACAAGGCAGGAGGAATATTCTCGCCCAAAACCAAATGTTTGGTATAAAAACCGTATTGGGTATCAATGGCATGAACAACCATTTCAGCAATGCTGCGCTGTTCAATGCCTTGATGTTTGTACTGCAACTGTTCCGGTGTTAGACCTTCTATCACATTCAACATTGATTGCCATGTATCTATATTCCCCAGAAGCAGGGTTCTTAACGGATAACTATATTTTTCAAGATCAATTTTTCGTAGTTCCATATGTGTTGTTTATTTATAATGACTATTATACACTTCCCTTTATATGAAACAAAATCGCTTTCTCCGCATACAACAGCAGCGGGCAAAAATCATTGACGCTATACGGCAATTTTTCAAAAGAAAAGGATTTTTAGAGGTTTCTACGCCGATGTTTGTTAAACTTCCGGGTATGGAGCCGTACCTTAATCCGCTTCCGTATTCGTTTGCCGACGAAAAAAACAAACGCTATAAGGGCTACGTGATTACCTCGCCGGAATATTCACTCAAAAAACTCTTGTCATTGGGATTTCCAAAATTATTTGAAATCACCAAGGTATTCAGGCAAAACGAAAGCTTTGGCGGCGCACATAATCCCGAGTTCACCCTGATTGAATGGTATCGTCCGCACAGCGATTACCGCCGCATTATGAAAGATACAGAAGAATTGGTATCGGGGCTTGCCACCATGCTCTATGGGAAACCAGCCATTACCTATTGCGGCACGAAAATCAATTTAACTCCACCTTGGCTAAAAATCTCGGTAAAGCAAGCATTCAAAAAATATGCAGGCATAAATCTTGACCAAGCAAAAACGCTGACGCAATTCAAAGCGCTTTTTCGGAAAAACAAATACCCCATCCCGCACCAAGCAACCTGGGACGATCTGTTTTATTACGTATTTCTCAACTTTATCGAACCGAACTTCCCCAAAGATAAACCTGTTATTATCTACGATTATCCCCTCCCCCAGGCAGCTTTGACAAAGCGCAAAAGCAAGGACAGTTTTTATGCGGAGCGATTCGAAGCATACATTGCGGGCATAGAAATCTGCAACGCGTTTTCGGAACTTACGGATTGGAAGGAGCAATACAAACGCCTTAAAGAGGAATGTAGTTTGCGTAAAAAACTTGGCAAAAACCTTTATGGCGTGGATATGGATTTCATTGATGCTTTAAAATCGGGTATGCCCGAAACCGGGGGCATTGCCCTGGGAATCGAACGATTGGAAATGCTTCTTTTGAATATCAAAGATATCAACGATCTTTTGGCGCTCCCTGCCAAAGAACTCTGGAAAAAATAAATGGAACGCGCTATACTTAAACATTATCGGATAGAGATATTTTGTTTTTCCAGATATTTTCCAATTACTATTTTCTGGATACCACCCATATGTCAGTTTCCACCAATGAATTTCAAAGAGGAATTGTCCTCGAAATAAGCGGAGAGCCTTGGCAAATCCTTGAGTTTCATTTCGTGAACCCCGGTAAGGGTTCGGCGTTCACCCGTGTAAATCTTAAAAATCTCAAAACCGGTAAAGTCGTAGAAAAAACGTTCAAATCCGGCGAATCGTTCGAAGAAGTGGAACTGGAGTATAAACACGGCATGTTCCTATATAAAGATCGCCGAAACGCGGTGTTTACCGCTGGGGAATCGAAAGAACGCATTTCTTTTCCTTTAGAGAAACTTAGCTGGGAATTAAATTTCTTGAAGGATAATACCGAAATAGACATCATGTATCTCGCCGAAGAGCCATACGGCATCAAGCTTCCGGCCAAGGTAGAACTTAAGGTTGCCGAAGCGCCTCCCGCCGTCAAGGGCAACACCGCCACGGGAGGGAAAAAAACCGTAATCCTGGAAACCGGCTACAGCGTCAACGCGCCTATCTTCGTTTCACAGGATGATGTTTTGATTGTCAACACGCAAACAGGAGAATACAGCGGCAAAGCGGGGGCGTAACAATAATTGGAGTTAGTACATAAAAACCAGCCAATTGGCTGGTTTTTATGTACATTGCTTTTCTGCAACAAGAGTAAAATATCTACCTCCGTCTTTTCTTTTCAAAAGCCTAAATCCCACTGACTGTATATAATCTATAAATTCTTCTTTTCTGAACATCTTATCGTAGGGATGCTTTGAGGTGTATCTTATAAGCTTGCCATACACTCCCTTACTAAACGATTCGATACTAACATCGTAAATAAATAATTTCCCATTCGGTTTCAATACCCTTAATATCTCCCGAAGGCATTTTTGCCAATCAGGCGATGGTATATGATGAATCGCGCCATACTCGAATACGGCATCAAAGCTATGATCCGGATAGTTTAATTGCGCAGCGTCTGCGATTTCAAAAATAATATGAGCATCCCCCACATTGTTTCCGGCTAATACAATCTGCCTCTCATCAAGGTCGGTGGCGATTATTTCCGAAGGAACAAAATATTTTAAAATAATTCTTGCTCCTAAACCACTGCCACATCCTATTTCCAAAACTTTTTTACCTCTCAGAACATTAAAATATTCTTTGTAATACTTTTTGGTCACGAAATCCAAAATCCATCTCCGAGGAGACGTATTGCATAACCATACGCTCAATTTATCCATTATCATAAAGTTTATACTACCTATTGCTCGTCGTACACCTGAATCAAGTTCCCCTCTGGGTCTTCAATATACATTTCGGTTTTACCGTAATCTCTCTTGATCGGTTTACGAACTATCTTGCCCCCGAAGATCCACAAAACTGCTTAATCTGTCCCAAATTATCTGTTTTTATACGCAAAAATACACCCTTATAATTTGATTGAGGGATATCTGCTTGTATCAAACTGGCGTGCTCTATGTCAATCTTACACTCACAATTGGGGACACAATACTGGATATACTTCTTGTCATCTGTTTCAAAATCCAAACCTAAATCAAGTAGTTTCGCATAAAACACTTTCATCTTTTCTGTATCTCGCGCAATTATTGCAATATGTTCCAAAACATTCATAAATTTATTTATATACTACCATGAGCGGGTAACGGGAATCGGACCCGTGTCTCGACCTTGGGAAGGTCGCATTCTGCCACTAAACCATACCCGCGTTCCTATTTAAATATCCTCTGCCACCATGACGGCTCCGGAGATGGTGTAACAACAGGGCTTGGCGAAACGAACAAAACGAGCACTTCCCCGGGTTTCGCATAATTTAGCTTTTTACGCACCTCCAATTCCTTGAGCACATCCGACTGAACTCCTTCAACAAGCCGATTCAAACGATCGTTTTCCCTATTCATACGCTCTGTCTCGCGCTCCAAGATCTGAACCTGGTCCACCAGACCTCGCCGTTTCGATAAAGAACTCGTTAAAATCATTGCCAAAAACGGCAAGGAAAACAAAGCTATCCAAAACACGGTACGCTGTTTACGCATACGCTATTGTACCGCGCCCCACTAATCTTTGGCAACATTGAATACTTCAAAGAAAACTTCCGGGCGCACATGCACTTTGCCAAATTGGGCCAAGCGTTTTTTCCCTTTTTTCTGCTTTTTCCACAACTTCATTTTTCTACTCCGGTCCCCTCCATACAAATGAGAAGTTACGTCCTTTTTGAGTGCCGGAAGGGTTTCACGGGCAATAATTAAAGTCCCAATCGCTGCCTGTAAGGGAACGGGGAAAAGCTCGCGGTCCAACAGCTCCTTCAGTCTTTCTATGACTCGTCTGCCGACCGACTCCGCCTGAACCCGGGGTACCATGCGCGCCAGGGCGCCTACGGCGTCCCCGGCAATAAGAATATCCAATCGGACAAGATCTCCCAGACGATACTCTGAAAGTTCATAACTTAACGAAGCATATCCCTGCGAAGTGCTTTTTAATTTATCGTAAAAATCCAAAATAATCTCATTTAAAGGAATTTCAAACTGCACAATGACCGTGTCAGCCGACAGATTATCCATACGGCCCTGGATGCCCCGCTTTGTCTGAATAAGCCCCAGTACCCCTCCCAGATATTTTGTCGGGGTCACCACCTCCCCTGTGACCCATGGCTCCCGTATATCCTCAATCTGATCAACCGAGGGCAGATCCTGGGCGCTGAATAAATCCATAAAATCCCCTTTTTTGAGATGTACGATGTATTTTACCGAAGGAACGGTAATAATGGGCTCCATATGATATTCACGTTTCAAACGTTCTTTCACGATTTCCAAGTGGAGTGTCCCCAAACATCCAAGTCTGAATCCTTGGCCCAATACTTCTTGCCGTTCTTTGGCATACGAAAGCGCCGCATCGTTCAATTTCAACTTGCTTAAGGCGTCGGTTAAAGCCTCAAAACTTTCCGTTGCCTGCGGATACAGACTCACAAAAACAACCGGCTGTGGTTCCTGATACCCCTCGAGCGGCTGGACTCCGCCTTCGGCCGTCTTATAAGTACTCCCAACCGTAATCGTATCGCCTACCCGTATCAGGGAAGGGTTTTTAATGCCGGTTGCAATATATCCGATTTCACCTGCGGATAAACCGGTATCGGGGGTAAGCTGCGGTTTGAACAAACCGATTTCCAAAGCGGACATAGTTGCTCCCGTCGCTAGGCAACGAAGCGGGTCATTCGTCTTTATACAACCATCGATAACCCGAATACACGCGATAACGCCCTTATATGGATCGTAAAGGGAATCGAACACCAACGCGCGCAACGGAGCATCAAAATTCCCCGACGGATCCGGAAACTGCGACGCAACCGCGTCAAGAAGTTCCGTAACCCCTTCACCCGTTTTTCCGGAAACAAAGAAAATGTCCTGCGCCGATTGCCGCAACAAATGAGCCAGCCTTTCCGCAAGATCGCGACGGGCCTGTTTATCCTCTAAAAGGTCTATCTTATTTAAAGCCCCGATAATTCGTAAACCCTGCCGCTGCGCCAAATATAGGTTTGCGAGTGTCTGCGCCTGAATACCCTGGAGAGCGTCCACCAAAAGAATCGCACCTTCCACCGCGGCCAAAGACCGCGATACTTCATAGGAAAAATCGACATGCCCCGGGGTATCAATAAGATTGAATATTCTCGACTTATACTCCATACGTACCGGCTGCATTTTTATGGTAATACCCCGTTCCCGCTCCAAATCCATCTGATCCAAAAACTGCGCACGCAGGTTACGTTTTTCCACCGTGCCAGTAACTTCAAGAAAACGATCGGCCAAAGTCGACTTCCCGTGGTCAATATGGGCAATGATGACAAAATTCTTAATGCGGCTCTGATCCATTCTCTAAATCGTTTAATCCTTGTTTTTTGAACAACTCCCGCA
>Ga0076241_101_pt2 | contig 35103 bp, 33 predicted proteins | sample RifGroF1_FD_67707 | JGI IMG/M metagenome (GOLD analysis project Ga0076241, IMG submission 67707) | Parcubacteria bacterium GW2011_GWF1_45_5 | reverse complement strand
CTTCCCGTGGTCAATATGGGCAATGATGACAAAATTCTTAATGCGGCTCTGATCCATTCTCTAAATCGTTTAATCCTTGTTTTTTGAACAACTCCCGCAAATCGACAACCTTTATCACATAAAGCGCTACGAATACGGAAACGCAGCTCACCAATGCGGCAATCATCAGCTCAAAGATAAAAATCCATGAGGTAGCACCTTTTAACATGGCATGGATAATATAATACGCGACACCGCCAGGAAATGCCGCAAAACTCCCTAAAATAAAACCTTTCTTCATTCCTTCCCGCACCATAGGAAACGCAACCCCGCCGAGAATCCTTTTAAAAATAAAAAAGAGATATATGGTATTCAAGATTGCTCCACAACTCATTACGAGCGCAATGCCCCAAACTCCGAAACGGACTCCTGACAACCATATCCCGGGAATCATCAAGGCACTCGTGATCAGAACCGAATAGAGCGGAATTTTGGTGTTTTTCATGGCGAAGAATCCACGTACCAAAAACATAAGAAGTGCCTGAAATGGAATCCCGATGCAAAACATAACGAGCGCAAGGCTTGTCTGTGATTGATCATCGACGGAAAAATTTCCGTATCCAAGCATCATCCGGACGACAACCGGAGCAAAAACCGCCAAAACCATCGCAACAGGAATCATCACCATAATAATATGGTGCATAGTCTGTTCCGCCAGACGAATAAAAACCTTCTTTTCTCCTTGACCGTCTTGGGATTCTCCGGCTGCCCACGCGGACGAAAGAAACGGAAACGATGCCGTAATGAACGAAAGTGCGAATATAGTCTGGGGCAATGCTTGGATTGAATTTGCCAAATCGAACACGGAAAGCGAACCGGGAATCAATAAAGAACTAACCATAACGACCCACAGGGAAAGAAAGCTGTTCGCGACCAGCGCAAACGACCGAGGAATCATTAAAAGAAACATCTCTTTCAGGTGAGGAAGGGACCCTTGTATCGCAGGGCGGAAACTGAACCCCAGCTTCCATAGTGAAGGGAGTTGAATAAGGAGATGAAATAAAGCACCGCAAATCACGCCAAAAATAACACCCATCATGCCCCACCATTGAGAAAAAACCAAAATACCGATGATAATTCCTGCATTATAAAAAATAGGGGCACATGAGGAAATAAAAAAACGCTTAAAACCCTGAAGTGTCATGGCTATTAGATTCGACACTGCCAAAAGGATCGGTTGAATCATGAGAACGCGTAAAAACAAAGAAAGTCGGTCCGCGTTGACAGAAGAAAAGCCCGGAGCGAGAATCCCCACGATTTCATGGGAAAAGACCAAAACGACTAAACCGCATATCCCAAGAACAACCGTAAATATCAATATAAGGCTGCTCAACACTCCCCAGAGTTTTTCTTTCCCTTGTATTATCAATCGGGAGAAAATAGGCAGAAATGAACTTGAAAGAGTGGAAAATATGAAAATATTGTACAAAAAATCGGGAATCCTGAATGCCGCAAAATAGAGATCGAGTTCTGCGCCCGCCCCGAATTGAGCCCCAAGCAGCGTATTCTTCACTATTCCCAGCGCACTGCCGAAAGCGGTTACTACAGCGATAATAAAAGCTCCACGTTCAACGGTTGGAGAAGGTTCGAAAAATTTCGCGATACTAATCATGATGGAGGGGCCGCACGGAGTGCGGCCCAAATAATGTCAAGATCACCGTTCATAATGCGGCTCATATTCTTCCACGATTGATTGATACGGTGATCGGTCACCCGGTCTTGCGGAAAATTATAAGTACGTATCTTTTCCGAACGTTCTCCTGTCCCGACCTGTGCGCGTCGCGCCGCAGTCGCTTTTTGTTGCCGTTCTTCAAGTTCGCGTTGATACAGCTTCGATTTTAAAATCTCGAGGGCCTTTTCCCTATTTTGGTGCTGATGGCGTTGCGATTGGCAGAACACGGTAACCCCTGTCGCAATATGTTTCATGCGCACAGCGGTCGATAATTTATTGACGTTTTGACCACCGGGACCGCTGCTCCGGATAAACTCGATCTCTAAATCCTTATCTTGAACTTCTATATTGACATCTTTCACTACAGGCAGAACCGCAACCGTGGCGGTAGACGTATGTATCCGTCCGGACTTTTCGGTTTCGGGAATCCGCTGCACACGATGGACTCCCTGTTCGTGCTGAAATACGTCGTATGCTCCCTTGCCGCGTACCTCCGCGACAATTTCCTTATATCCCCCAAGCTCATCTTTATTTTCATGAATAAGCGTAATGTCCCAAGAATGATTGAGTGCATACCGTTCGTACATGGAAAATAAATCACGGGCAAAAAGAGCCGCTTCATCCCCGCCCGTCCCTGCCCGTACTTCAAGAATCATTTCCTTATGAGTTTGGTCTGCTTCTTTCGGTTCTTGAAACACGGCATACAAGCGGGATGATTCCTGTTCGTAATTTTCTAAAGTTTTCGAAAGCTCATCGGTTTCCTGTTGCACCATGATTTTCAACTCCGGATCGGATTCCTGTTTTGCCATAGCAACAGCTTCATCCAGGCGCCGTTCGAAATCGTGGTATTTGGTAAGACATGAGCCGAGCTCTTGTAATTCCGCGAAACGCTTGCTCGCCGTCACATACTCTTGCCCCTTTTTCAGAAATTCAGGATCCTCCAGGCGCAATCCAAGAGATCGGTATTCCTCAAGTATTTTTTTGAATTCTTCGCGCATACCCCGTAGTAGAACTTTGACTGGATGGGTCAAAGTGTTTATTTATTACTTTCAGTGAGTAATAGGATTAATACAATGTTATTTTAACCGCCCAGTAGTAATTACTGACTATCCACTCGGCAGACACTTTCGTCAAAGTTTCACTACGGGGCATATCGTATTGTAACGAGAAAATGCAAAACAAAAAACGGCACGTTTCATGTCGTATATGACCATGGTATCTGCTACTTGCCCTTTTTTCTCTTTGGTTCTTCTCCTGCCTGTTTTTTCGCTTTTTTCTCGGTTTTTATAACCCGTTTTGCCCGCTTGCTCACCGCACGCGTTGTTTTAACGTCTTTTGTTCTTTCCATACGCGCTTTAAACTTTTCTACGCGCCCCGCAACGTCAACTATCTTCTCTTTCCCTGTATAGAACGGATGGCAATGGGAACAAATTTCTACCTCAAACGCCGGCTTTGTCGCCCCTATGGTAAAAACCGCCCCGCACGCGCAGGTAACCTGGGCTTTTGGATAATATGTTGGATGAATATCTTTTTTCATATGATCTCGGTATTAGAATACTATTATAGTATCACGCATAACCGTAAAAAGCAAAGATACATAAAGTTGCATGATAAGCTTTGACATGGTATAGTATATACAGGTCGAGTGATCGCTCCGACGCAACGTCGGAGAGGAAAGTCCGGATACCTCTCGCCTTAAGCGAGAACGTAGTGGGTAACACCCACCGCCACGACATCGCGTCGGGACAGAGGTGCGAGCAGAGACGCTGGAATGCGAAAGTATTACAGCGCCCCAAGATTTTCAAGGGGCGAGCCCTGATGGCAACATCGGGGGTGAAACGGCAAAATCCTTACGGGGTACAAAACTCGTGCCCAACTTTTTGGACAGCTGAACAAAGAGTTGGGAGTGGTTGCTTGACCCCGACGGTAACGTCGGGGCTAGATAAATGATCGCTTAGAAACAGAATCCGGCTTACGAACCTATCAAAAACAGCCCAGAGGGCTGTTTTTGATTTCATACTCCCCTTAAGATTGATATTTGGCCCTCGTAATATTTCGCGCGATCCATCACCCTATCTCCGTACGTCCCTAAATAATATCTCCAGCGCGAACCGGCATAATACTTAGCCGCAGCAATACGTTCATCCGTATAACCACCCTTGCTTGCTCCGGCATCTCTCAGATATAATGCAGTTGCGATGAACGCGTCACGAGGATTCCATGGCGAAGGTACGCTGCCGGTAATCGCCTGAATTCTGTTTTTATAAAGCAACCAGGTTGACGGTAAGAACTGAGCGATTCCCATAGCCCCTCCGTACGCCCCGTCCGAAATAATGGGACATGAAACAGGAAGGGTCAAGGGATTCAGCCCCAGCTCCTGGGTAATCTGGATAAACGCGGGTTTGTCCCTGGTAGGATGCATGGCGTTCTCCCAAGAACACCTGCCCACGTTTTTCCCTAACGCCGATTCTTTATCCAAAACCGCCAGTAAAAATGCGGGGCGGACACTTGTCTGTTGATAGGCAAAGTCGGCGTACTGGAGTGCGTCACCGAATTTAATTTCCCCTCCGCCAATAAGCTTATATAGTTGAGCTCTAATCTCGGCAGCTGTTTTTTGAGATTGCTTCAATAACTGCTGAAAGGCGCTTTCCTTTCCTTTGGTAACCCTGAGGAGGGTATCCTTTTCTTCTTTCTTTTTCGACAACTGGTTATGCTGGACCTCCTGCAGATCCAAAAGGGCCCGCTGATCTTCCCTGCGCCCTATAAGATCGTCTTGTTGATCTTCCAAACTCCTTTTCAACGTACGTATCTCTTCAAGTTCGGTTTGCAGCTGATATTGGATAGTGGCATGTGCATTCACCTCATCAAAAAAATCAGACATATTGTCTCGTCCGACCAGAATCTCAACCAAGGATAATTTATCAAATTCATAGACATTTTGAAGGGAAGACGCAAGCACCACTTTTGCTTTGTCAATTTTCGATTCTGATCCCTCTATGCTGAGGCCAAGGTCGTTTATTCGCAAACTTAACCGCTGGACTTCCAAATCGAGCAGCTTTACCTGAAGATTGATTTTGGCGATTTGAGCGTCAAGGATTTTGATCTCGTTGGCAAGAGTCTTCTTCTGTGCTTGCGTATCGGCAATATTACGTTCGTAATCAGCAATCTCTTTTTCAATCTCGTTCAGTTTCTGTTCAAGCTGTTGCCGATTTTCAAACGTATCTGCAAACAAAACCAATCCCATTGGTTGTGCATCCGGGGCTTTCACAAATATGCTCCCTTGCACCGCGTACGCAACCACTATAAGCATGATACCGCATCGTACAAACGGAATATATCTACGGAAGGTAAAAAAAGAACTGAAACTATGAGTAAATCCCAAAAACGCCTCCCGATATGAAATGGCAGGGCGCCGAATATGTTTATACCTTGGATAAATGTCAACCACCATGTGGTTGGTATGTTAAACCAAATGAATTTACCCCTGCGCCGCAGTCTCTTCTTCTTTTTCTTTTTCCTGCTCTTTGCGCTTCACTTCTGCCTCGGTCAAAACCGTTTCGGGCGCTACCGGCTCAACGGGGACAACCTCTTCTTTCTGCGGCTCGGTAACCGAAACAATCGGAACGTGTGGTTCTACGTGGCAGATAACATGTTCAGGCATGATTAAATCTTCCACATATATCGTGTCATTAAGCGTCAAAAGTTTTGAAATATCAACAACAAACTGCTGAGGAATGGCATCAGGGAGACACTCGACCTCAATCCTGTCTATATTCTGCAAAAGAACTCCTCCTAAATCAGCCACCGCTGGAGAAATCCCGACAAGCTCGATAGGAACGTCAATATGAACCTTTTTGGTCGAGTTGAACCTATAAAAATCAATGTGGTCAATGATTTGGGATAACGGCCCCCGATGGATTTCCTGGATAAGAACTTTGCACACCGTTTTATCTTTTCCTTCCCCCACCGTAAGCTCGATAATGGAGTTTTCCGATGCCTTCTTTTGTAAATCAATAAGCGCCTGGTTAGGAACGGTTATCAAAACATTTTCCATATCGGGGCCATAAATCACGGCAGGAATCATGCCCTGTTCGCGAAGTTCTGCCACGGATTTCCCCACTATAGTACGCAATGAAGCCTGTAAAGTAAAAATATCCATACGTTTGATTACGTACTATTGTAGCGGGAAATAAAGCAAAAGTCCAGAAAAAACGTTCTTTCTAGTCGCAGTTATGGCAAACACCAGAATCCTTTGCCATGATAACAGTATTGGGCACCTGATCGTACGCAATGCTTACTGCGGCTTCGGAAACGGTTTCGTCGATGTTATTCTCCCCACGATGATCTTCTTCCTCTGTAGTCACGGTTATGGGTTCTTGAGAAAAACCGAGATTTAGCACCTGGAACTCTTTTGATCCGTCACGATAAATGGTGATACCTTTGCAGCCGGATTCCCAGGCCAACAAATATGCTTTTTTTACATCTTCGAGCGAGGCCGTATTCGAAAAATTAACTGTTTTCGAAACCGCATTATCAACGAATTTCTGAAAAGTCGCCTGCATACGAATATGGTCTTCCGACTTAAGGTCGTGAGCGATTTTGAAAACCGCACGCCAATGCTCCGGTATCTCCGTAATACCCTGCACCGATCCCCGCAATGCGACTTTTTTCATAAGCTCTTCTGAATAAAATCCTTCGCGCTTAGCGATCTCCTCAAACGTCTTGTTGACTTCAAGCAAATCGACCCATTCATCCTTATCGTCGCGCGCCCCGCGGTTCAATCTTGCTTTACGGATATACGCAAGAGCGAAAATCGGTTCGATACCGGAAGAACAATCCGAAATAACCGAAATGGTGCCTGTGGGCGCAATAGTGGTAAGAGCCGCATTGCGCGGTTTGCGATCGGTATGCACGAAAATCGAGTACGTATAATTGGGGAATGGTCCGCGCAATTTACCCAACTCGTCAGAGGCACGCCTCGCCTCGTCCTGGACGAATTTCATCAATCGCCCGGCAAACTCATACGCCTCCTCCGCATCATAGGGGATGCCCAGTTTCATGAGTATATCCGCCCACCCCATAATCCCCAGCCCGATACGCCGCATTGACCGAGTCGCCTGATCAATCTCGTTCAAGGGGTATCTGCTCATCTCAATCACATTATCCAGAAAATGAACCGCATTATGAACCAATGTCCCGAATCCATCCCAATCAAATACGCATTTCCCCTCACCTTCTTCTTTAAGCACGGCGTTCAGGTTGATGCTGCCTAAATTGCAGCTCTCGTACGCAAGCATGGGAATTTCACCGCATGGATTGGTCGCCTCAATCCTGCCGAGAGAAGGGACGGGGTTCCCACGCTCGTCATTCATCCGATCAATAAATAAAAGACCCGGGTCGCCGGTTGTCCACGCAGTACGTGCAATGCAATCGAATACCATACGCGCGGAAAGCTTCTCAATAACCTGCCCCGTACGGGGATTACGCAACGGATACATCTCGTCCTTTTCGTACGCCTCCATAAATTCGTTGGTAATCGCAACCGAAATATTGAAATTTTGCAGTGTTTTGTTGTCCGCTTTCACCGCAATGAATTCCAGAATATCCGGGTGATCTACGCGCAAAATACCCATATTCGCCCCGCGACGGAACGAACCCTGCTTAATCTCCTGTGTAGCAGAGTCGAAAATTCTCATAAACGAAATCGGACCCGATGCGACACCTGCGGTGGTCTTCACGAAATCTCCATGAGGACGCAAGTGCGAAAAATCGAATCCCGTTCCCCCGCCCGATTGATGAATCAACGCCGTTTGTTTCAACGCCTCAAAAATACTCAAGAGAGAATCATTTATAGGAAGCACGAAACACGCAGACAACTGCTGAAGATAATTCCCCGCATTCATCAGGGTGGGAGAATTGGGGAGAAACTCCAATTGAGCCATCATGCGGTAAAACTTTTCTTCGACGCGGAACAATTCGTCATCGGTAATCGAGGGATTGAAATTTTTTTCCGCAGACGCAATATTATGGGCAACCCGCTTGAATAATTCTTGCGCGGTTTCAAGAATTTTTCCATCTTCGCTCTTGCGCAAATACCGGCTTTCTAGTACTTTCACAGAATTCTCCGAGAGCTTGGTGCGGATATCGCGAGCTAAAAGCCAATATTTCGCCTCCCGGATGAACGCCCGTTTCTCGCGGTATTCCTGATATGAACGCGCGACTTCTTCGTACCCTATGGCAGACAAAATGCTGACCACGACATCTTGGATATCCTCGACTCCAGGGACACTGTTCGAAAACCGATCATTCAAAACTTCAACCACTTTGTCGGAAACTTCCTGTGCAAGTAACACGTTCGTCTCGCGGACGCTCCGAAGCGCCCTATAAATCGCCTGGGTAATCTTGTCCTGATCAAATATCACTATCCGGCCGTCGCGCTTTATAATCTTGGTAATGATATTCGGTTGGGACATATGCGTAGGGATATGGTGATTGTACCACCGCTGCAAGAACGATCTGTGGACAAGAACATCTGATTTAAAGAGCTTGAATTGGCATATTGTAAAATATTCGTATGCGGCGGTCAAGTTGCTCTCCCGATAACTTTTTCTCCAAATTTAAAACTATTCGACAGTGTATGCAAAACCGGCTCAAGAAGCCGGTTTTGCATATTTATATTTCTACGATTATTCGCGCTTTTTCTTCCTTAGGAAAGCCGGTTGGTCTTCGAGATTCTCGAATGGTTTTATCTTTTCTCCAAGCATGTCTTTCAAAAGAGGAGAATTTTCCTGCACATTCTGATACTGGGTTCGTGACGTTTCTGTGTTTTGTTTTCTTTGAAACAAGGCATCGTTGTCGTTCTCGATAAGCGATGTCTGCATACTCCCCTCAAAATCGCAGGCAACAACCGTAACCTTCATAGTACCTTTCCCAAGGGTAGAATCAAAATTCGCACCGAAAATTATTTTGGCGTCCGGATGTACGCGTTCGGTGATAACTTGAGCAACCCGTTGAACTTCGATCATGCTCAAATCACCGCATGCCGTAATATTCAAAAGAACCCGTCGCGCATTGTCTATGGAACTCTCTACGAGAGGATTGGTAATCGCATGCTCGGCGGCACGTTCGGCGCGATCTTTCCCTTGAGCGGTCGCAATTCCCAAGAGCGCCGGCCCCGCCCGCTGCACAATCGCCTTCAAATCAGAAAAATCGACATTGATAAGTCCCGGCTTAATGATCAAATCCGACACCGCCTGTATCCCTTCACGCAAAATTTCATCGACATGCCAAAATGCTTTTTTCAAAGATGTGTTCGCCTCGATAATGGAAAATACCCGATCGTTATGCACCGTAATCAAAGCATCCACATGGGTCACCAATGCGTTCCATGCGCCTTGGGCAATCTGCATACGCTCTTTTCCTTCAAAAGTAAACGGCATAGTGACAACCGCAATGGTCACCATATTCAACGACCGGCAAAGCTCCGCCACTACCGGCGCCGCACCCGATCCTGTACCGCCTCCCAGCCCGCAGGTAATAAAAGCCAGTTCTGTGCCCTGAAGAGCAGCAATGACTTCATCCTTGCTTTCCTCAACTGATTTTTTCCCCATCTCGGGATTCATGCCGGCGCCCCTGCCAAAGGTAACATTTTTCCCGACCTGAATTTTATAATCCGCCTGGGTAAAACGCAGGTCCTGCGCGTCGGTGTTTAGGGCGATTGTTCCAATCCCCTTGATAACACCGTGCATCCGGCTCAAGGCATTGCCGCCGGCACCACCTATCCCGATGATTTTCATACGCGGTAACACGGCCCGATACGCGTCAGGCTCTCGTACTTTTTGTTTTTGACGTTCACGTAGATCGTATATACGGGAAACAATCGGTTTTTTCTTTGTTTTTATATTTTTGCGTTTCATAACCGCCTTTTAGGGAAGAAAGTTTCCTATAAATTTCTTGAGCCACCCTGCCATACCTGATTGACCCATGGGTCTTCGCTCGCCCATAATGGAATCGAGGTGCCAAACCAACAGTCCACAGACACCCGCATAAGATATTCCGATATGAGAATCGAAATAACGACTGTACTGATCGAATGTCAGATAGCGTGCCGATAATTTCAGTTCATGTTTCATTAATTGCGTAAAATAAGGAAGTTGTGACCCTCCTCCGTACACATATGCGCCCGCAGGAAGTTTGCCGGCACGATCCATTTTCTTAAGTTCGTCGTTTACGAATCCTAAAATTTCCGAGGCGCGCGCCTCAATAATTTCCGCGACATGACGACGCGAGACAATCTCATCCTCCCCTTCTATGAATTGCGAAAGGTCAATTTCTTCTTTTCGATTAACCTTTGCTTCGATAGCCGATCCAAAGGCAATCTTAATCCGTTCGGCCGTATCGAAATGTATCTTCAAAGCATTGGCAATATCATTGGTGATGTTCTGGGATCCTAAAGGAACCACCGCTAAATGCAATAATTCTTCGTCTTCAAAAACGGCAAGCGATGTCGTTTCTGCGCCAATTTCGATAACCGCAACACCCTGTTCGCGGTCACGTTTGGAAATGAATGCTTTGCTAACCGCCAAAATGTTCGCCACCGGAACAGATGTTTGCACACCGACAACCGCAAACGTCTTCGAAAGATTCAAGGATGCTTGGGTGAAAAGATCGACAACAGTCGCCTCAAGAGAAAGTCGGGCACCTTGCATATCAACGGGAGATGTTTTTACCCTGTCCACCTCATCAATACAATAATAACGGGGAATCACGTGAAGGATAGTCCGATTCTGCGGCCCCGGAGTCGTATGAATAGTTTCCTGTACCCGGCGCACGTCGTCTTCTCCGATTTGCTCGTCGGGACGCGAAACAATAATCGTCCCCTTGGCAAAACGAGTTTCGAGACACGGACCCCCGATGCCGACAGAAACTTCGTTGATCTCCTGTTTTGCCGCTTCTTCGCACTGTGATAAAACTCCGGCGATCGCATGCGCCGCATCTTCAACATCAAAAATAATGCCTCTCCGGACGCCGTGCGAAGAAGCTTCCGCCATGTGCACGATATCAACACTCCCTTTTTTGGAGTTGATATCCGCCACCAATCCCTTGATAGAAAAACTGCCGATATCAATTGCGCAAAATGGTTTTTGATTCATGAAAAGAAAACAATTTGGTAAAAACTCTTCGCTCGGCCCGTTCCATAGAAAAACGATTCCGCAAAGAACCTTGGTGAGTAAACCCCTTTAAATGTAGTATCCCATGTATCAAATAATACATCAAGTAAGAAGATTCTCCCCGCGCCACAACATAAGAAGGCGGATTTGCCCGTAAAATTTCCTTTGGACATAAAAAAACCTCTCCAAGAAGGCGCGCAGAACCAACGGGGAATTCTTTCCCTTCGAAGCTCAAAACGGTGGTTGCCCTGTTTTTACCCCGAAATCGCCTGTTCAACCAATACATCTTACGGGCATCCAAAAGATGCAACTCCAAAATCCATCCTGGCGGAATTTTCAAAATACGGAGGATTGTATCGGCTGCCCTGACAATAATACGTTCGGAACACGGATACCCTCCCGAATTTTCAAGAACAACCATAAATCTACGAACAAAGCAACTGGTTCACTATCCGAGAAACAGTGCCCATATCGGCCCTGCCTTTCAGTTCCTTGGAAAGAATACCCATAACCGTTCCCACTCCGGCAGCACCGTTTGCTCCCGATGATGAAATCGCAACCCGTACCCTTTCTTTAATCTCGTCTTCCGAGAATTGTTGTGGTAAGTATTCGGCGACAATCTCGGCTTCCTTGAGTTCTATCTCTTGCAAATCCTTTCTCTTACCCTGTTCGTACGCCAAAGCGGATTCTTTGCGTTGTTTGTATTCTTTCTGAAAAATTTCACAGCATTCGTCGTTGGTCAAAGGTTCCGGAGACATCCCGGCATGCACGCATACGGCATGCTTTTCTATTTCTTTATTCCCCAATGCGGCATTGAGCATGCGCAACACTCCCAAACGGAACTCATCCCGCGCCTTAAGCGTAATGCGCATATCTTGTTGTATTTTTTCTTGAAGGGTCATATATAAAAAATATCAATATTAAAAAAATAGATTCTCCTTTTAAAGGGAATCTATTTTTTTATAATCCCTTTGGTAATCTTACGCGCCAAAGCGATTGATTCATCAAGAGGATACCCAAGCTTCAAAAATTTCTGAATTTGACGCTCCATGCCCATGCGATGCATCGCCGTTGTCCAGCGCTTGTTCTTCGTTAAAACAGTCTTATAGAACCGATTCCGCCTTGACTGCAAAAGAACACCGGATTTCTGAATGCGCTTGGTCGCCCGGTACAGAAAACTTGATGTATTTTCCCCGTCTTTTCGCTTTACTGTTACTGCCATACCCGTAAATTAATGAAATATTCTATATTTTACAGTATACCTTATTCCTGTTTTTCTTTCAACCCGCTTAAGATATGCCAATGCTCGTGCTCGATATGATTATACCCGGCGCCGTTGTTTATGAGTTTGTACCCCTTGGTATCGAGCCCTAAAAACTTTACCACCTCGTACACTGCCCCCATCATGCTTTCAAAAAAATCCTTCCTATTACCGTTTCTCACCTCGCTTTTTTCGATGTGTTCCTTAGGGAACACCAAAACATGAATCGGCGCCTGGGGATACTTATTCTCAATACAAAGGTACTCCGCGTCTTCCCAGATAATTTCGCTTGGTTCTGATCTTTTCCCGATATCGCACAATAAACAACTTTCCATATGATCCTATTTCACGCGATCGCGAAGCACATCCATCAACGTATCTATGGGAAATGTTTCTTGAATACCGCTGACCATATCCCGTAAGATAAAGGTATTATCAAATATTTCTTTTTCGCCGATAATCACCGCAAACTGGGCATGGAAACGATCGGCTGATTTGAACTGTGCCCTGAGACTCTCTCGACCAACATCAAATCCTATACGAACCCGGCATCGCTTAAACTTCTCGATTAACCCAAGCACACGTACCCGAGCCGGCTCCCCGATCTGAACAAAATACGCATCCACGGTTGGCTCGGAAATACTTTTCGGGTCCTTGCCCAACAGAGTGGCAATCCGCTCGACTCCAAGAGCGAATCCGCATGCCGGCGTTTCCGGCCCGGCCAAGAGTTGCGTGGAATAATCAAATCTCCCGCCGCCGCCGAGTGCAAGTTTCGCCCCACCGCCTTCATTTTCGCTATTCTGAGTAAAAAACTCGAATACGGTTCGGTTGTAATAATCCAGGCCACGCACCAAAAATGGATTTAACACGTACCCTAAACCCAGCTCTTCGCAGTACCCTAAAACTTTTTTAAAATGAGCGTTACATTCTTTGCACAAATAATCTAGCATCTGCGGAGCGTCGGTTTTAAAAGGCTGACACTGTTCGTTTTTACAGTCCAAAAGCCGTAAAATATTTTTATCGAACCTGCTTTTACAATCCAGGCAAAGCTTCCGCTTCTTTGAACGATAGTAATTCTTTAATTGTTTCCGATAAGTGTCCCGGCACCCCCAGCACCCGATACTATTGAGCTCCAAACATACGTTTTTGATACCAAAGCTCTTTAAAAGATCCACTCCCATCTGCATAACCTCGACATCAACAATCGGATCGGCACTTGTAAAGTATTCAAAATCAATCTGCCAAAACTGGCGGTATCTTCCTGCCTGGGGATTTTCGTAACGGAAGGCTGGTCCCCACGTCCACAATTTTACCGGCTGGGGCCAGTTACTCATACCGTTTTCAATGTACGCACGAACCATGCCGGCGGTGAATTCCGGTCTCAACGCAACTTCATCCCCTCCCCGCGTTTTGAATGCATACATCTCTTTTTGCACTATGTCCGTTGTTCCTCCAACACTTTTTTTAAAAAGATCCTGATGCTCCAAGACCGGCACCTCCAGAAAACCGTATCCGTACCTGCTCGCGACCTCCTGGCATACCGAACGCAGCTGCTCAAAGTAAGCCACCTCCGGATAGACAACATCGTGCATACCTTTCAGAATCTGCACCGGATGCTTTAACGACTTCCGATCGCGCGATACCTTCCCCTGTTCTTTTTTTCTTCGAGGCATACTTTTTATAGATACCTATTAAAAATCAATTTGTTTCGGGAACCGCAAAAACGGTAACCGCCTGAGGCGGCCACAAACGAATCCACGCTCTGCCGATGATATCTTTTCGCACCAACAAACCCCATCTTCGGGAATCGTACGAAAACTTCCGATTGTCACCCAAAACAAAATATTGATCTTCCTGCATTGTTATCTTCAGGTTCCCTTCCGTCACTTCTCCGTTTTGCAGATACGGCTCTTGCAATATCTGTCCCGCAGGATCATTAAAAGAATAAATCTTCACCACACCATCCTTTATTTCTATGGTCTCATGGGGCAACCCGATAATTCGTTTTATATAATACTGACCCTCTGCTTGAGGAGACTTAAGTACGACAACTTCTCCCCGCTCGGGAGCACGCAAACGAAAAGAAATTTCGTCGATAACCAGGTAATCGTTCTCCAGAAAGTTCGGCTCCATAGATTGTCCTTTGACAAAGAAGGGCTGGATAATGAAAAATCGTATTGGTACAATAATAAGAAGGGAGATAACAACCATCTCGATCAATTCTGCAAGAAAATCTCTGATTTTTGACATTAAAATAACCAAGCCTTAATAAGCGATTGTAACAAACCACCCGACAAAATCAAGCCTTATCATTATATGAAAAACGCATTTCTTGTTATCGGGCTGGGAAATCCCGGGGCCGCATACACCGGCACCCCACACAACATAGGAAGAGATTTCCTTATCCATTCGCTTACTCAACACCTCGAGACGTCATGGAAATCGCACGCCCTACTGCTGGCAGATACCGCTTCCTTTACTCTTAACGGTACCCCGGTTATTTATGCGCTCCCCCGACTCTTTATGAACGATTCTGGCCGGGCTGTGTTTACTCTTTTAAAAAATCTAAAAATCACGATTCCTCACTGCATCATCGTCCATGACGATAGTGATTTGATCCTGGGTAGAATCAAAGTAGCGCGCGCCAGTAGACCAGCAGGGCATCACGGCATAGAGTCAATAGCTACTATTTTGAAAACACAGGAGATTACACGGATTCGCATCGGAGTACGACACGCTCATCAACAATCACAAGCAGGGACATTTGTCTTAAAAAGGTTCAATGCCGCAGAACGAATAATACTTATCGAAAAAATTTACCCGGATATAGAAAATACCCTGGTTTCACTTATCTCCAAAGATGCCTCGCCATCAAAATCGAATCGTAAAAAATAGGCCAAAAGAAATCGCACTCACCACGGCAAAGTGCCGGCAAAAAGCCTTCCATGTCCATGTTTTTGAATGTAATTCTTTGAGTTCACGCAACATCCAAACAATAAAAATCAAAAATAAAAACACGAGTGTCCCCCATGGCAAAGGAAGAAAATAAAGCATTAAAATTACCTGGCTTACATACATAATAATCGCCCAGTACTCAAACCGAGAAAACCGAAATCCATACAGTTCCGCGTAACACGGAAACAATAACGCGCACACCAATATCGCTTCTACCCATCCGACCCACACCCATACGCTTCCCCTCATAACAAGGGAAAAGAAGAATAAAGCGCCATACCCGCACAATGTCAACATGCACCATTGGTAAATTGTTTGATAAGTGATGCCCCAATATGAACGTCTGACACGAACTCCCGTCCAGATAACAATAAGGCTTATCCCTAAAATCAATCGCACGGTATCCTGAAATAAAAACGGCGCCGCCATACCAAACAGCACGACAATACGTCCTATTCTTCTACCACAAAAATCGGGGATACGACGAACCCATTCGATTATAAGAAGGGTACAAGCGGCGATCCACCATAAAAAAGTCCCCGTGAGGCCGCCGATCCCCAGAAAAACAAAGATACACAAACTCACAACCACGAAATTCATGATCCGATACGTAGTGCGCCATCCCGCACTCTTACACGAACTTTGGCACCTTGACTAATTTTTCCGTCAATAATCTTTTCCGAAAGAGGATCCACCAAAAGCCGTTCAATAGCTCGTTTAAGTGGACGGGCACCGAACTCGGGATCGAACCCTTGTTCCGCCAAGAACATCGGAACCTTATCGTTCATATCGATAATGATTCCTTTCCCTTGCAGCCGTTCCGTGACCTTTTTCAGCTGAATATCGACAATCGCGGCAATATCTTTCCTGGTTAAAGGATTGAAAACCACTATCTCGTCGATGCGGTTCAAAAACTCGGGACGCAGGTTTTGGCGAAGCGTTTCCATGATTTTATCCTTTAAAGTTTCCACTGTTTTTGTCTGAGCGGTCGCGAACCCCATTCCCGACATTTCTTTGATATATTCGCTCCCGAGGTTCGAGGTCATAATGATAATCGTATTTTTGAAATTAACTGTTTTCCCTTTCCCGTCGGTCAATCGGCCATTATCGAGCATTTGCAACAATACGTTAAACACCTCGGGATGCGCTTTCTCTATTTCGTCAAAAAGAATAAGGCTGTAAGGCCGGTGTTTTACCAGTTCGGTAAGTTGTCCTCCTTCCTCATGACCGACATAGCCAGGAGGAGACCCAATAAGCCGAGCTGTGGTATGACGTTCCATATATTCAGACATATCAAGTCTGATAATAGTACGTTCGTCGCCAAACATTGCTTCCGCCAGAGCCTTCGCCAACTCGGTTTTTCCTACTCCTGTAGGACCCAAAAACATAAATGAACCGATCGGCCGGTTTTCATCGGACAATCCAGCACGAGAACGACGCAAAGCCCGGCTGATGGCGCTGATTGCCACTGACTGACCGATTACTCTTTGCGCCAATATTTCCTCCAGACGGGAAAGCTTATCCGCTTCCGATTCCAATATTCTTGTCACCGGCACTCCGGTCCATCGTGATACTACGCGCGCGATCTCCTCTTCCGCAACCCATTGTTTTACAAACCGAGCCCGCTTGCGAGATATTTCGGCCTTCCTTTCCGCAACGCGCAAATCGTTCCCCAATGAAGGAATTTTCCCATACACAATCTCCGCTACACCAGTAAGATTCCCCTCTGCTTCAAGCTTGCTGGATTCGTCTCTTAAGGATTCCATTTGGGACCGCAGGGATTGAATCTTTCCGACTACGGTCTTTTCCTTGTCCCATTGTCCGGTTAGCGCCGCATCGCTTTCACGCAACTCGGCAATTTCTTTTTCAATTTTTTTCTGACGAATTCGCGCTTCCTTTGTTTCTTCTTTTTTCATCGCTTCAAATTCTATTTCTAACCGCCGCAAAGCCCTGCGTATCTCATCAATTTCGGTAGGCACACTTTCGATCTCCAACCGTAACGACGACGAGGCTTCGTCCATCAAATCAATGGCTTTATCCGGCAGATACCGGTCAGGAATATAGCGGATAGACAGATCAACGGCCGCAATCAGGGCTCCGTCGGTTATCTTAACCCCATGATGAACCTCGTACTTCTCCTTAATACCCCGCAAAATGGAAACTGCATCGTCGCGAGACGGCTCTTCGACCATAATCGGCTGGAATCTGCGCTCAAAAGCAGGATCCCTTTCTATATACCGCTTAAACTCTTTTGAAGTAGTCGCTCCGATACAATGGAGTTCTCCGCGTGCCAAAACCGGTTTCAGCATATTCGAGGCGTCTATCGCTCCTTCTGCCGACCCCGCTCCGACGATAGTATGAATTTCATCAATAAAAATAATATATTTCCCGGAAGCTTCTTTTATTTCTTTCAAAATTGCTTTCAGGCGTTCCTCGAACTCTCCCCTAAACTTTGTTCCGGCAACCACCGAACCAATATCAAGAACAAGTATTTCTTTATCGCGCAACGGCCCGGGAACCTCGTTTGCCACCACCATTTGTGCCAATCCTTCAACCACCGCTGTTTTGCCGACTCCCGGCTCGCCAATAAGAAGAGGATTGTTCTTGGTTCTGCGCGACAATACTTCCATGACTCTGCGTAACTCCTTTTCCCTGCCGATAACCGGGTCAAGTTTTTTCTCGCGTGCTTGGTTGGTCAGATTAACAGTATATTTCTCCAATATTCCATATCGCTTGTCATCGGCTTCATCCTGAATATGGGACTCCCCGCGCACCTCGCGGATTGTCTGTTCCAGATTTTCCGCGGTACATTTCATTTCCAGAAGAATTTCCTGGACCTTGGTTTTGTGGGAAACAAGCGCAAGTATCAGGTGTTCGGGACCCACAAACTCATCTCCGAATTTCTTTAGAAGTTCTCCTGCTTTTTGAAAGGCAAGGATTAATTCCTGGGAAATGTAAAAAGATCCGAAAGGAGACGCCTGACCCATGGTAAACAAACGCGGGAGATTCTCTAGACGATCCTCGGCACGGCGAGATAATTCTTCGACATTGACGCTTTGTCGCCGGAATACCTCTGCGATAATAGTTTCCTCCTGCCACAACAAAGCCAGTAGAACATGTAAGCTCGTGATCTCGGGATGGTTTTTTTCGGCAGCCAGTTCTTGAGCCCGCTGTAGTGCTTCTTGGGCACGATTCGTGAAACGATTAAATGGATTATTCATAAAAATGAGAGATAGGGATAAAACCCGGACGAAAAATGAAATACTTTAAAATAGTATAAAGATAAAAAGGAGAAAAAGCAAAAAGCTACCGGGCGAGAATCAAGGGAATCCGTTCAACACAATAGTGCATAGCCTCCCGCGTAATAAATTTTCCAAAACTGAAACGGATCGCTGAAGTCGTCAAAGGTTCATCCAGCCCCATGGCGACGAGAACGTGAGAAGGTCCCAGAACCTTTGCGCTGCATGCCGACCCCGCGGCAACCGCAATCCCTTGTTGATCAAACCGATACAGCAGTTCTTCGAGTCCGAATCCCGGAAACGAAATGTTGCACACACTCGAGATACATGGTTCGCAGGAATTGATAACCGCCCGAGGATAAGAGGAAATAATCCCCTTCACAAGAATGTTCTTCAATTCTTTAGTATGTTTTTTTTCTTGTACAAGTTCTTCGCGTACAAATTTAAGCGCATCGGAAAAGCCAACAATACCCGGCACATCCTGCGTGCTTGCGCGTATGCCAAACTCCTGCATCCCCCCCATTATCATTGGAGCAATCCCGATGCCAAAAGAAAAACCGGCGATAAGAGCCCCTGCTCCTTTGGGACCGTAAATTTTATGAGAGGAAACTGTCACGGCATCCATCCCTAGATCATAAAGACCAATCTTTTCGAGACAGTGGATTGCCTGTGCGGCATCGCTATGAAAAATCGGATACATCAACTCTTTAGGAGAGTAACGCGACTGATGCCGAGGGGAAAGTTTATCGCTTTTGAATCCCTTGATAATCTTGCTGATCTCTTCAACCGGCTGGATCGCTCCGGTCACATTATTCACATACATAATGGAAACCAACACGGTTTCTTTACGCAAACTTCCGGCTATAACCGCTACATCAACGAACCCTTCTTTGTTAACGGGCGCATAGGTAACGGTTGCCAAACTATTCTGTTCCAGATCTCTGCAAGCTTCCAGTATTGATTCGTGCTCGATACTACTGGTAATAATATGGGGGAGCTCGTGGTCCGGTCCCTGTTCTTTCCTGTACATTTTTACCGCTCCCTGAATGATCAAATTATTCGCTTCGGTTGCCGAAGAAGTAAATACGACATTACCGAAATCAACTCCGAATAGTCGGGCGATATTTTGACGACCCATATCAAGCGCAGCTTGGGCCTCCCTGCCAAATGCATGTACCGACCCGGGATTCCCGAATATAGCCGAAAAATACGGCTCCATAGAAGCAACGACCCGTGGGTCAACCGGCGTTGAAGCGGCGCAATCCAAATACACGCGCGTATCCATAAATAATAAACTCGATCTATCGCAAAGTATGTCGTGCAAATATTATCGCAAAGGTCAGAAAATAGATATCTGCTCTTACAGTATAACAAAAAGCCCCGAAGGAACAAGGTTAAAGATCCAGAAGGAAAAACAAGAATGATCCCTTTGTCAAAATCGTGAATAAGAAGGCCAAAAATATAAAAGGTGCGAAAAAGAAGGTTTTATATACGTTTATCCGAATGCTGTCATCGTTTTCGAATACGTCACGGATAAGATCCGCCTGGATCCTTGTCAAACCATCGGAACAACAGGTACCGAGCTCATCTGCCTTATTTTTCTTTTTAAACTCATTTTCTATATAAAGTAACGACTCCGGGGTAATAAAGCTACCCAGACAAACATCTTTAGCCCTTATTCTTCTGGTCTCGTGAGATTCGATGTACGTATAGACCATCTGCATGACAACTCCCACCAAAAGCAAAAGGATTATAGAGTTTTTTACCAGATTCAGTAATAATATTCCATTATGCGATAAAAGAAAAATGGTACCGCATACTGCGCCTGCCACTAAAATTAATCTAACAAATATTTTGTTTTTCCAAAGGGATCTAAATAAAATGATTTGCAACGCGAAAAAAAATGTTTGAAAAAGCAAAGGGTGCGATATGTTCGCCGAAGGGATAATCTTTTTCAGAAAAATTGAAAGGCCCTCGATGGCAATAAGCGCGCTGGTGCACAATAGAAACAATTTCCCTGTTTCTATAATAAAGCTCTTTAAAACTCCCCATCGCATTCGGAAAAAATCGGAGAAAGACAACCTAAAACCTTCTTTAATTTTTCTAAGAAAACTCCTAGCGATACCGTACAGCGATAGGGTCAATTTGCAAAGCATTTCAACAATAAAAGCGGAACAGATGAAAAGGAATGCATCGATCAGAAGCGTTGCCGAGGGGAAAAGAGAGATATAACTGCGAGAATAAAACTCCAGAGGGATAAGAAACGCAAAAAGAGAAAAAAGTTTCGCATCCCCTGCCGCCCATAAATCAAAACGCCATAAAAGATAACCGCATAAAAACGCAAAGGATCCGTTTAGAAATAGATTGAAAAGATATTTCAGATTACCCGGTTGATGAATGCCGTACGTACTGTAAACAATCAGAAAAGAATACAAACAAATCGAATATATCAACCCCAAAAGCAAATGAATGTTCTTTATCTTCCCGTATCTGATGTCAGTATAACTGGTGATGCCACCAAGCAATCCAAGAGGAATCAGGAATAAATAGGTAATAACGGTTGAAGGAATGGTCATCCCCGCGAAATGCTTTTAATGGGCTTATAGAAAGAGATCCCCTTTTCTATCTTTTTCTTCATATTTCGAACCGGTTTGAATTCTCCCTTCCCCATGATGCTTATATAGTCCTTATGGATTCCCAAGCAATATTTCTTCATCAGACACGATGCACAACGCGACAAAAAGGTCACCTCCTCTTCCCTGAGCGTTCTCCATGCGTACGGCCATAATATTTGAGGAATTGTGCATAAAGGAAAATGAAGCAATCGAAGTTCACGGAAAGACGATGACCAGTCGTGGACGGCAGATTCTATATATTTCTTTACCTTTTCATACGATATGCCCACGACTCGTGCGTTATCTTGAGCCTGACCCTCCATTTCTATAAAAATCAGAGCGATGTCCCGTATCTTTTGAGCGCCGAATTCTTTTTCAACAAAAGAGAGTATCTTCCCCAGGTGCTTATAAGTAAGTTTGGTGACGACAATCCGTATCTCCAATTCTTGCGATGCTTTCTTGTGGCGTAAGATGTGATGAATCCCTTGAACGGTCTGTCGGAAACTCCCCGGAGCACGGGTTACACTGTCGTGCGATTTCTCATCGTATCCATGAAGGGCGACTTCAAAAAGAATATTACTGATTTTCAGAATGTTTCTCGTGAATTGAAGATAACTAAACATTCTCCCGTTCGACACCACTACAATGGTGCGTTTGGGATATTCGGCACGAAACCAATGGATAATTTCGAAAAATTCAGGATGAATCGTGGGCTCTCCCCCGCTGAAAGAAATCACATCCTCCGGCCCCATGGCGCGTCGCACCCATCTTTGTTTGATACTTTTAAATGCGTAAGGAACACTCTCTTTCTCCGATTGGAAAGATAAAGAATTCGTGCACATCACGCAATGATTGTTACACTGGTTCCAAATGGCAACATCGGGCATAATCAAGAATGGCAATGAAACGGAAAATACAAAATGATTATTTCAAATCAAAGTCTACTCTGTCGAAACCCGCTATCTCGTCTATTTCCGCTTGCGGAACATTATAATATTTCGCTTCCGGCAGAAGTTTTTTTTGAGCCCTCTTCTTGGCTACTATCATAGATGGAGCTCGAACATACCCCAGCACCTCATAATGTTCCTGGCTTTGGTATACCAGAACATATTCCTTAATTTTCGTCGATACCTTTTTAACCATAATTGTTTGATTACTTTAATTGATATATAGTATACACTCCCCATTGCCCTATCATACGTTCCTTATAGTTTATTTTTACAAATTCGCACATGACACCAAGCTCCTGATCGGGCGGAGAACACTGGGGACTCTCGATGAAATAATTATTCTTAAATGCCCCATGAGGCAGTTGAAAGTTTCCAAGGAAAAGATCGCGGTCAGTAAAAAACGAGCTGTCGAACATATCAGAAAGAGCAATCGCTTCATAACCAAGAAATTGAGCCGAATGCAGCTCAGCGTGACCAGGGAGAATAAGATATGATTGCGCGGGCGCAAAACCGTATTTATCCGAGATTGATCTTAAGTCTCCATAAATATCGACACTATAAGTTGACGAAAGGTCCAACAGCGAATGCGGCAAAAGACGTTCACCGAGATATGAACGATAACTTTTAAAAGCCACTCCCAACGACACCAATGAAACAGCCAACGAAATGATGATGACAGAAATATACCTGGATATCTCGCCCTTCCCGATGAACCTCGTCAACGAATCCGCAAGAAAACCAATGGCAAAACCGACATACAAAACAGCAATATTGTAAGTCGGAACCGCCAAACGATCCTCGTAGTAAATACAATCGGCTAAATATATAAACGACATTATTACGAAGGATAAAAATAAGAACAAATTATCCCTAAAATGTTTCTTAAAAGAAAGCAAAAAGCCAACCATTGCCACCACGCTTATAATTACCATCTTCAGAGAACCCCAAAACGAAATAAACGAAGGAATATCGTTGAAGAAATAATTCAGGGAAAAACGATTATTCAATAAGAAACGCAAAGCTACGTCCATAGGGGCTAGCACAGGCGAAAAATAAGAATAGAATCTGCCATCATGAAATGGTTGCGAAGGAAAGCTACACCAACCATCCATGGTTGTCTGGCGGAAATGATAATTAGTTAGTAAAAATGGTATGGAGAATAAAAACAAAACCAGACACAATACTGCCGTACGTCGCCAGGATAAATGCCTAAATTCTCCGAATAACAGATAGCAAAATGCGTAAACCCCGATCAGAACAAAGTACTCTGGTTTGGTCTGATTCATAACCGCAAAACAAGCCAAGGCGACAATGTGCAGGGGAAAAGAATGCCGCCTAAAGGCTAAAACCGCGGCGATAATAAAAAGTAACATGAAAAGACCGACTATAATCGTGTATCCCATCCTGACCGAAGAAAAAATCAGGACATGGGGGTTCGCGGCGTACACCATGCCGCTGGCCAAACTGATCCGAGGATTACGAAATAGAACTTGGGCCAAGAAGAAAACCGCGACAATGGAGAGGGCGCCGACCACTAAGCTGGTTATTGTCCCTACAAAAGGCGTAAATCCAAATACCTTAAATCCTATGGCATATATCAAGATGCCCATTACCCGGTCTATAAGATAAAGAAATGCACGTTTATCGCCCGTCACCAAGTCCCTGGCGTAATGCAGTTCGGCCCATTCGGCATCGGTTGGATTAAAAAACTTAAGGGTCAATCCTCCCCAACAACAGACAAGAAGAAAAATAATCACCGTTATCCCCAGGGTTATAAAATATCTTTTAGGAACCGAACGCATCACTTCCAGAAATACACGCCTTTCGCAAAAACAAATGTATCCGGCAATAATCACTGCCAATAAAGGAAAAGTATAAACGAAAATTCTGATATCTTCCTCGAATAATATCGGATCACGATGGAACGACAGGATGCCGGGATTAATGAACAAAATAAGCAGAACATATACCGCCATAATGACCGTAACCGTCAACATTTTAGAAATCATCTTGTTGGAAAACATATTCTTCACGGAATGAATCTGTATCGAATAAGGGCTGTAATTCCTTTGATACCGTCAAAAAAATTTATTTTCTTACCCTGCCTAATCGTACGGGGAAAATATCGAATCGGCAGTTGGTATATACAACGACTCCTCTTTAATGCCTTCGCCGTCATCTCATGTTCAACGGCAAATCCCCGTTCCCGCAATTCAAATGCTTTCAATATATCGGTTCTGAACGCCTTACAACCACTGTTTACGTCACGTATACTGGCGCCAAATAACAAATTAGCCAAGCATGTTTGCACCGCGTTCCCCCAACGGTACACCCAATGCGACAATGATTCTTTGGTTATAGGGGCACGTATGCGATACGTAAACACCACCCCTGTTTCGCCCCGGATAATCGGCTCTACCAGGCGTGGATAATTATCGGGGCTGGTTTCCAGATCCGCGTCCTGAATAACAGATATTTCGCCAGTGGCATGGGCAAGCGCCGATTGAATGGCGGTTCCTTTCCCTTGATTACCCTCGTGTCTGATTAATATGAACTGGTATTGATCGCACAGCATACCGATAGCCTCACGGGTTGCATCCGTAGAGCCATCATCAACAATAATCACTTGTTTTGATATATTAACCGCATTGATCGCGCGAATGGTTGTCGCGATGGTTTTTTCTTCGTTGTACACCGGAACAATAACTGATACCGTCATAATCAAGGTAGGAAAAATATTTACATAATTTTATTCCCTTGTTTTATTGTATCACACGGACATCGCCTGTACCCTGACGCAAATCAAACACGATGAACGGCGGGCATATGCGCGGAGGCACAATAAATTTGTCTTGTATATGAAAACCTGTTTCGGAGAAATAATGCCGGACATTAAACGGATTAACGGGGACCATAGTAACGCCATGAACCATACCGCCAATCAAATATCCACATGCGATGAATGGATTCCATTGATTCTTTATTTCTATAATAATTTGACCGCGGGGACGCACTACCCGTACAAGTTCACCTAATACGCGACTCCGAAGAAACCGGGGAATATGATGGAACATATCTATGCACATAACTGTATCGAACGAACTATCGGGGAACGGCAACGCAGCGGCATTACCCTGTAGGGCAGTGAAGGGAATCCCGTAATGACGCGCCCGAATTCCGGCCTGAATAAGCATATTCTCGGAAATATCGATACCCGTATAATTGATTTTCCTTTTAAGGTACTGGAACATAAGACCGTTGCCGACACCGACGTCGAGAATGTTCTCGCCGTATATGATACGTTCTGCCGTCCATCGACGTATTGCCTGCCGTTCCGCCACCCTACCCGTAGCCCACGCACGTGTCCCGAAATCTTCCGCAACACGGTTGAAAAATATCCGCTGTCGGATCTCCAAATTTACGGGAAATAGCGTATGGCGTTTTGCCCGAAAAAAGTATGTACGAAGGCGTTCCATGCTATGTTATTTCTTGTGAATCGCGCGAAGCGCGTATAGGAGGCATACGGATCGACCAAATGGCACATATCTGCGGGGTACACGTAGCTATAAAGCGTATGTTTTGTCGCTCCCCATTTTTGTTTGTATTTTTCGTACGGGGAATCGGGACGGGTACGGCCAAAATCAACTGTGGCGAATCGATTCTCAAAAGCAAACCGTATCTCATGATAATACAAAAGATCGCTTGCCCGGTATGCTTGGCATGAACGATCGTACGACAGCACAACCGCTAAATCCCTTGCCCGATACGGCAAATTAAGCATTGCCCCGATCATTTTTTTATCAATATATGCCCCGATAAACCGTGATGCAGGATAATATGTGCGTATATTTGCAAAAAATCGTTGTGGCCATGGAAGTGAACCGACACGCGCCATACTACTGACATGAAGCGCATAGAAGGAGTGTATATCGGCATCTGCCACTCCTACCCCGTACCGGCACGATTGCACAACTGAGTGCCGAACCCTTGTTTTCGCTTTCATCTTCGGCCAAAAATCATTCGTAAAATCCCTCCCGCCGATATTAATACTATAATCGTATGCCTTAACAACCGGCGCAAATAAGAACGACTCTGCGTCATGATATTGCGTATCTGGAGGCGTCTTTATCTCAAGATAACGTACGCCTTGTTCTTTTTTTAACATCACAAATAAATTAACGATACTTTCAAACATCGATGCGTAATACCCATCCCGTACAATTGGCCCTCCGTACTCCATAAACGGCAACGACACAAGCACCTTTCCATGGATACCCCTGACCAAAAACGCCGGAAATATCCCGGCAATCCCGCCTTTGGCGTCTCTTAAAATAAAATAATATGGCTGGTAACCGAATGTTTCCTCTAAAATTCTCTTCCACGCGATCGTATGGAATAATGTCCCGTCGGAAGATTCTTCCACGAAAGCGTCCCATACTCCGTAATCCTCCTCCCGCAAGGGCTCTATCATGCCTTTTGAGGGATTAATTCAGAATCGCCATAATGGCGAAGATATTCTTTCCATATCCCCTCACACATCGCATAAAGTCCGCACCCTTTACATTTCGAAGGACGCGCCCTCCCTACTAATTTCCTTCCTTCGAGAGCATGTGAATTGTAAAAGTCAGGGGCAATGTGCTCGACATTACTATAAACATTTATTTCATTCAATTCACTGATTTGGTCAAGATAATTCTGAAAGTAACACAAGGGAACATACCGGATATGCCAGTGCTGAATCTTGTATTTCTTTCCAATATCCAAGCATGCATGAGCGTATGGCGCAATCTCCGAAATCTTGGGCACAAGGGTACGGAAATCATCATGCGCCCCACCGTACGTTGGATCAACGAAAATGAACTCTGCGTTATAAAGACCGATTTTTTTTATATAGGCTCCGATTCGTGGTAAAAGTTTATAGTTTTGCCTCACAATGGTTGTATTTGTCCCGAGCATTACCTGTAGGTGAAGTTTCTTGGAGATCTTTTGGACATTTTTTACCCCCTGATTCAATTGCGCAAAACTCCCCTGCACCCCGGTCAATGAGTCATGCAGCGTTGCCGTATGACCATGAATAGAGAAAATAATGCTATTAAGGCCCACGCGTAAAATCTTTTCGGTAAAATCTTTATAGGCGAACATCCTGCCGTTTGTCGCCATCATAACGGTCTCGAACTTCATTCTTTTGGCAAACAGAATAAGCCCCAAGATATTGGGATCTATGGTCGGTTCCCCTCCGATGAGTTCCAGATACGTGCTTCCTCTCCTTTTTGCATTCAATATATCCTTTTTAACATCTGTGTAAGACGGCGCGGCAATCTTCCTTTTATTGTAATTAATGCAAAAAACGCATCTGTTGTTGCATGTATAACTGAAAAAAATGACTGTTTTTTTTATTTGTTTCATATGACGCTTATGCCACCGCCTTGACTAAAAATACTTAAGATAAAGGGTATAAAATACGTTTCTTATGTACGACCACCGCAAACACCTTTTTTGTTCTCAAGAACTCCAAAAGTCCTTTCAAATAATCATCGTCAACATGCGCAAGCAGAATAAGATTCATCTTGGTTGTTTTTATTCTATTGATCATCTCCTGCATTTGTTTTCCACTAGTTAATGGTGCCCTTATTTTGTTTCCCTTGAAATTAGAAATTGTAACCGGTCGCATACCGTTAAAACTAAACAAATCGACGTACTTTTTCCAAAACCCTTGACAGTACCTGTTTAATATACAATTACGGCATCCTTTCCCTCCTATTTTATATTGATCAATCCATTCCGAGGATGACATTTCGAACTCATGAAAAGATTTTTCCCCAACCACACCGGAGACATTCTCCTCGCTCTCAGATAGTGGCTGGAGCACTTTTTCTTCGAATCCGGGCAGAATGCATAGAGGGAACTGTCCACAGCTTGCTATGCTTACGTTGTATTTCTCTTTTTCCAAAAAGGAAAGGGTTCTTAAAAAATATGGTTTCAAAGCGCTGAATTTTACGTAAATCCAGTCATTCAACAGGGCATTCCCTTGAGGGAACGGATATGCGAAGGTAACATCCTTTATCCTGGGATATGTTTTATTTAAAAACTTCACGAATCCCGGAAGATCCTTGTAATTCCGGGAGGTGATTACATGATATATCGAAAGGTTCTTCCCGTGATTCACGAAATATTCGATCCCCCTCATTGTTTTTTTGAAAGTTCCGAAAGAATGCGTAAGCGACTCGCTGATTCTTTCTTTGTGGGAATGCAAGGAAACACAAATGCCGAGCTTGTTCTTCTTATCAGCGGCAAGAAGGTCTTTGCCGTACTGCTTATCGGAAAGACGCGTGCCATTGGTAATAATGGCGATCGAGTATAATCCTGCAAATTTTTCAGCGTACGCTATGATTCCGGGGAGGTCGTTGCGCAACGTAGGTTCCCCTCCGGTAAAGATAATATGCCTTCCTCCTGAACCAATAAATGCCCTGATCATCTTTTTCACTGCGCTGGTGCTCATTGAACCGAACTTCCCTTCGTTACCCCCTTTTACCACGCAAAAGGCACAGTTCTGATTGCATTGCTCGTCTATGCTGATATAGAGCATCTCCGGATGGCGCACGGAATCATGAGAAGATGCTTCGATCTCTTTGCCTTTAAATATGTCGGTTGTTTTCATTTTATTCTTGGATTGATCTAATGTAAGATTCTGTCCCGAAGGAATCATTTGAAATCGATGATAAAACCGTCTCTTATACTCTTTTTTTTATAGGAAAATAGTTTTTTGTTCCCGTTGTATATCGAGATTCTGCGGTCGGAAACAACAATTCTGTTGCCTTCTTTAAGGAGCGCTACCAAAGTACTGGCTGAAGGAAAATAAGGGGGCGCCACCTTACTATAAAACAAGGTGTCGCCTTCGCAGTAACCATCGAACACAACCAGATTAAAAAGGTTGAAGAATAATACCGGTTTCGCAAGGGAATATTTTATGTTGTTCTCCATCACGGGGGCATATTTTCTCAAAATTGACTCTATCCTTTTTCCGATTTTTACACTTTTGGGACAGTCGTAACGGCAAGGTATATGAGAAATATACTCCAGGTGGAAGGCATAAAATCCTAAAATTCTTTCATTGACTTTACCATATCGGATAAAATCATCAAACCTCCCCTGGTCCATCCCGAGCCTACTGTAAAAATTGAAAAGATTATTCAACAGGTAATTATGTTTCTCTGAACTTCGGTGTGTTTCGAAGACAATAAAAGACGAATCAAGCGCCTTGCCATCGCGACAAAAATCAGCATGCCGCTTGCTGCAACAATTCGGGTAGCCCAGAACCCTCCCTTGCGCCTCTATTGAGACTACATTAAGATAGTCGGCTGCCTGTCGGGCGAATTCTTTATTCCTGGATATGGCTAAAATCGGTTCCTTTATGTACCAGGATCCATTTCCTATGGCCATAAATAAACCTGGAAAATTGGTCTTTATGAAGCTATCCTCTCCTCTATTCTGAAAACTTGTCACTATGGCCGGTTTTTCACCGACCAACATCGCCATGAATTCCGACAAAACAAAATTGGTTTGAGGAACAATTCTTGCCGCTTTGGACAGTTCTTTTTCATTCATCATATAAGGCGTAGCTTCTTATAAACCGGTAAAGGATCATCTGTACGCGGGATAAAGTCTCTTACACCGTAGAGTTCCTTAAGCCGTGGGTAGAATCCTGCGCATATCGCATTCATGGTACACTTTTTGCACTGTGGAGCTTTTGCGGCCTGTAAAGAAGACGGTTTGGAAAAATCGAGACCCCGCACCCCGGAAAGATAATCATCCACTATTTTAAATTGGGATATCTTGAATAAAGTTGAAATGGCATGGTTTTCAAAGCCGTCAACGATACACAACGGTACGATTTCCGAAACATCAAAACGAATTCCGTAAGTCGAACATTTTTTCATCGCTTTTTGCAAAAACGGCTTAATATCCCGCGCCCTGGGAATGACTCGTTTATTCTCCCATGCCCAGCCCTCCGGAACAACCAGACTAAGATTCAACCAAAGATTATGAAGACGCAACTTGTGCATAAAATCAATAAACCCGGGAAGGTCTTTATAATTGAACGAATTAATGACATGAATGATATGGATTTTAAAACCGTTTTTATCGGCAAGCCGGAGGTTTTTTATAATGGTTTCAAAGCCAAACCGGACACCCCGCAACTGGCTGCTGACATTCTTCTTATGACTGTGCAACCCGAAGTTAATAATGTCCAGTCCGGCGTCTTTCAAGGTAGATATCATCTGTCTGTCCAACAACGTACCATTTGTTTGAATTTCGACCATAAAACCGCACTTCTTCGCAAAACGGATAACTTTAGAAATGTCGGGATATAAAAGAGGTTCTCCGCCAGTAAAGATAATTCTTTTCATCGCGGGATCCCTTAACTTATCCTTGATTGCCTTCATGACGTCCTTCGATTTTGGAATACACCACTTAACGACCTTCGTCGGATCCATGGGTGGTCTGTTACAAAATAAACATTTTTGATTACAAGTAGTGTTCAGTTGGATATACGCATGTGCCTCGTGCGTCACAACGCTCCCGCCTGGGGCAACACCCTGATTGTTTTCGGCTCTTTTCATATCAAGATATTATAAATTATAAAGGATCGTGTAAGGACATCTCTTCGACAACCACCGAGGAATTCCGGAAAGAGTGCCCGGTTTTTTGAGAGGTTCGTAAACTAAATCCAATATCCTATTTCGAGATATGGTTAAAGCTCCGGTGTTCATTTTATTCCAGGATAAACTCATTATCGCCATACAAACGAAGATATGAATTCAGGATTCCGTCACATTTAATTTTATAAGAACATTGTCTGCAAAGAGAGATTCTGACTTTGTCGTTGTTTTTCTCCAGGCAAGGAAAAGAATATACCTGCGCCTCTTTCGGCAAACTGCACGGAGGAAATTCGACCAACAAAACCCTCAAATCTGTTTTGTTCAAAAAACCACCTCTTTTTAAAACATTAAAAACGTAAGCGCCAAGCCGGGGCATCGGCATAATCAGCTTTTTGGTGGCAGAACGCGTGCTTAATGGGGAAATATTTAGAATATTTATCTCTCGGACTCTTAAACCGGTTAATAGCTCCAGCTCCGCGCCAAGATTACGATAATTCAACCTGTTCATTGGAAGGTTAACAAGAAGGCTTGTGTTTTTTCCTTTGTATCTGATGATGCTTTTGATGCCGGCGATTGTTTGTTTAAAACTTCCCGGGACAAGTGTCTGGCGATCATGGATACGGGCCGATGCCCCGGAAAGAGAAACCCCGATTTGATTGATACCCGTAGCGAGAACCGCTTTCGTGAAAGACGAGATAGAGAACATACGACCATTCGTTGTCAACCCCACCTGTCTGAACTTAAGGCTCCGGGCAAATCTTATGATTTCTAGAATATCCTTTCTCACTGTCGGCTCCCTGCCCATGATGCTTACGAAATCATATTTTTTTCTTATTATCCGGAGTTCTTTTCTGATTTCCGCAATGGACTTTTCCTTCAACCCAGAAAGATATTCATCGGCCTCACTGCAAAATATGCAATTATTGTTGCAAGCATACCCAACGTAAACGTATGGGCTCGTTTCTTTATTTTTAATCTTTTTTCTGATACCACTCATATGTACTGTACACCTTAATCATATATCCTTATCGATCCCTGTCTATTCTCCTGATAAACGGTTTAATAAAAGACTCCCCATATGAATCCGGAAATGGAACCCAGACGCCTCCACATTCGTCGCGATAGACGCATTTCGAGCATTTCCGAACCCTGGTTTTATGGATATCGTAATAGGTATTAGATTTTTCTTGAAAACGCTTTGGATTATAGCCAACCTGTTTAATGATCTCGGTTCTCTCTTTCGCGTTAATGAAATGACAGTTTTCCATTTTCAATAATGAGGGTGGGAATAAACAATAAGGGAAGTCCATGAATAAAACCTGCCCGAATTTTGGAAGAACCGGACCTATTCTTTTCAAAGCATTTTGTAGACTTTCTGGGTGCACCGAAAAAAGCGAATACTGATCGTGTACATATCCGTCCGGAATCAAATCGAGCAAAGTCCAATGCCTCACACCAAGAGAAAATAGAAAAAGCCCCGTGTCCCTCAAAGAACCAACAGTCATATTGAAGACAACTGTGTTAACGCTTGTCATAATCCCTAAACGAAGCGAGTTTCTAACACCTTGAATAGTTTGCCTGAAACTTTCCCGCACCCGGGTCACCTTATCATGAACTTTCGGGGTCGGTCCGTATACTGTTGTTACCAACCTGGTTAAACCATTTCTCTGCAATTCCTTCAAAAACGACAAAGAACTCGACGTCCGGGCATTGGTTCCGAGCGCGACATCCCTGTATCCCAATTTTTTCGCCTTTTTGATCAGTAATAATACATCATCTCTTGTTGTCGGCTCTCCTCCTGTAAATTCAATATTCTCATAGCCGGACTTTATTCCCCTTTCCATGTCCTTGATAATCTCTTTTGTGCTTCGGGAAACATACTGCAACGCCTTGGGTTTCACGCTGCACATAACGCAATCGTTGTTGCATAAAAAGCCCGTCATGACCAGAAAAACCTTTCCGGAAGACGATTGGTCTTCCTTTGATCCTTTCCCACGTTTTACGCTTTCCTTTTCGTCTACGGCACCGGTACTGGATATAATTTCTGGATCGGAATATACGGGTTTTAATTCCGACCACCCGAAAATACGGGGATATTCGGCCCAAGGACCCTCGCAGACCCCATTATATATACATTGACTACATTTAGGCCCTTTGGATTTTCCGATATTTTTCCTATATGAACCGTAATCCGTTATTTCTTTTTTGCCGTCTACTACGCTTGAGAAAGGAATATACTGCTCGGACACATATTTCTCATATCCTTTCATAAAACAATATGGCGTTGCTTCAACCATAACCCTTATCCCCGCTTTTCCCCCTATCTCTATACCTCTCTTCATGTAAGGAACTGCTTCTTGATATCGGGGGACAAGTTTTCGGATCAATGAAGAATCGTGCGCTATGACCGGATTAATATGCATAAAGGCAAACTGGAACTGATCAACACCAAGACTCACCAGCAAACGAGCCAGCGCGGGCAAATCTTTATAATTCATTTTGGTGACAACGCTGTTGGTAATAATGTGCTGACCCAGCGCTTTCAGATTCCGGATACCCCGAACTGTTTGATTGAAGCTGCCGGGCGCACGAGTCAAAGAGTCGTGTATGCGAGAAGTGGAACCGTGAAGTGCGGGAGAAAATTCGTTACATCCAGCCCTTATCAACGCCTGACAATATTCCGGATACGCGAACATCCGTCCGTTGCTTTGGATTTGAATATGCCGGTACCCTATTTCTTTAGCGTACCGCACCAGGTCCAAAAGCTCCGGTCTTATGGTCGGCTCTCCACCGGTGAAAACAACACCGTTATGGTTTTTCCTCATCCTTCGCAGAATATCCCGTATTTCTTTTTCGGACTTATCCGGCTCACTGTACCGCCTCTCTCCCTGAATACAGAAAAGACAACGATTATTGCATTGGAATCCTATTTTTATATCTATGCGTTCCATTAGAAACAAAATGAATACTCATTAATTAGATGACTCGTGAAGTCTTGCGGATACGGGCCTGAACCTGAAACCGCGCAATTTATAATATTCTTCCCAAACGCCCGGACATGAATTGTAATAGGTGCATCCAAAACACTGTTTCGAAATGTGTTTTCCTTTAAAAAACTCTTTTTGATTCTTATAACGATTGCCCGCATACCTCTCGGTCGCATACTCGGTGTAATATTTACCCAGTACGCAAAAAGGAAAAAAAACAAGCGATATGCTTATATTTTTTGTATTGGCGTAGTCAATTGCCTTTTGAAGAAACGGAATGGTATCTCTTATATCGGGAACAAATGACGGCTTCCATAACACATCATCCTCAACTGCAACAAATGATATAATCACTGTTTTTATCTTCAATCGTTTCAGAGTGCCGATATATTTTTTCAAAAAGGGAAAGTTTTCCGAGCATACGACCAGACTGGCAACAAGATCACCTCGCATGTCGGTTATGTTTTTTATGGCCTTTATCGTGGCATCGAAGCTTCCTTTTACGTTAGTCAATCTGTCATGTACGCGCTTATTATGACCATACAAGGAAATGCATATCCTCAATATATGCTGCCTTTCTTCCAAAACGGTTTCGGTAAAATCACGATTGCGAAAACCAAAACCGTTTGTATTGACGACTATCTTTTTGAAACCAAGGGAAACGCTTCGCTGAATCAGTTTCGTAAAGTAGGACGTCATCGTTACCTCTCCTCCGTCTATGCTTAAATAATCGGCACCTTTTCTTCGAGCCTCCCGGAGCAAGGTAACCGCATCCAAAAAAGAAAGGGAGACAAACGGATCGTCTTTTACCGAACAAAACGAACAATTCTCATTGCGAACACTCGTCAGGAAAAGTCTGTAATGACGCATGAAAGTATGAATATCCGCTATCTGTACTGTTTATCATAATATAAGAATATTAAGAAAACAAATGAGATTCCATGATATACCACCGCCCTCCGTCAGCGCGCGAACCGCGTGGGATAAAAAATGTGGCAGAGAAACCAATAATCTACCGGTCATCGGCTACTTGTGACGAGATCCCACACTACGGCGGCGTACCGGGAAAGGCTTAAAACAAAAACTATGGAGTGTATAATACGCTTCCCAGACCCCGGGGCATAATCGATAACACGCGCACCGGAGACACTGCGGTGGCCTATGCCTCCGCGCGGAAAACGCCTCGGGATCTTTAAACCGGTCCGGCATATATGCTTCCGCCGCATACGAAATATAATACGGATCAAGCGCACAAAAAGGGAAAAAAGTTAGCGCAGGGTAAACACCTTTTATATTGGCATAATCAACGGCATCCTGTACGTACGGGATAACTTCCGGAAGCGCCGGGATTAAAGACGAGTTACGCAACGCATTCCCTTCGGGCACAATGAACAGGAAAATAGTCTTGCTCACCCGTGCCTGTACAAGAACATCGATATATTGTTTGAGGAAACGGAAATTTTCTGAACACACCACGATGTTGGTGACGATACTCGCATCCAAGTTCACCACGTTCCGTATTGCACGCATCGCTACGGCAAAGCTTCCCTTCACG
>Ga0076241_107_pt1 | contig 36734 bp, 40 predicted proteins | sample RifGroF1_FD_67707 | JGI IMG/M metagenome (GOLD analysis project Ga0076241, IMG submission 67707) | Parcubacteria bacterium GW2011_GWF1_45_5 | reverse complement strand
AAACTGCTTAAGGGTTTCGTTAATCTGTACCGATATCTCGCCGACTCGACACGATCCCCCGTCGGGAATGCTGGTAAAATCTACAAACGCAGTTCCGTTTTCAATACGCAGCTCGTTGACTCTGACACCTTCGTCAACCGCCGTATAATATCCGTCGATTTTCTCATCCGGTAAAACCCCCTTCAATAGTTCCATAATCGCGTCCCTCCCCACTTCTTTGGTATACGGCACCGTACGCTCAACCGGATACGCCTTGATACACGATATATCCGGATCGAATTTATTGTTCGGGAAAAACGCCTTTACCGTAGCGGTTCTTTCTAAATCGAACTTCAAAGGCACTGCGAATCGCTTGTCGTGCTCGGGGAGTCCTGACATGTTCGCATTCTTGAAGACAAGTGTCATGTTTTGTGCGTCGGGAAGTTGAAAGTATAATTTCCCTTCAAAGGGCACAAAATCGTTAGTCATCCAATCGCCTTTGGTTGTCAAAATCGATTGCCCTAAAACAGCTCCCTTATCATCCGTCAATTCTGCGCTGAACTGTGCTTCAAAAAACCACGACCCGCGAGCTTTGCCCCGTATGGTAAGCGGTGCCTCACTGATAATATAACCGGCGATCGGCGAATCGATAATAATGTCGCTGACCTCAATGTCATCCGGAACGTCTTGGCGTAAAAATTGAATGCCCGCTACGAGAACAGCCATAAAAGACACAAAGGCAAGGGTTAAAATAATACTTTTCCTCATACCATTTTTATAAAACCTTTCTCGGAAGAAAATAAATACACACCGCGTTGCACAATGTCACCGCTCCCATGATGGCAAGCAAAATATGGAACCCCCACGCTATAGCAATCATACCCCCTACGGCCGCGCCAATACCCATAGTAAAGTAGGTGAGCGATTCCCACATTCCCCATTCTTGGCCCTCCCTGCCCTTATCCAGGTGAATCGAAAAGAGTGTCTTGAAGGACGGATTTTGGATGGAGGTACCGATAGCCAAAACAACTTCAACCAAGAACAACTTCCAGACCGAATCAACAAAAATATACATAAAATATCCGCTCGCGATAATCAAGTATCCGAACAGCAGCCACAACTCTTTTTCTTTAGTTTGATCAATGAGCTTGCCCCAGACAATGATTAGGAGACCGCTCACAAAATAAAAAATCGCGCTCGCCCACCCGGCTTCCACGACTCCGCCACCGACCCGTTCCACGAAAATAGCGAAAATCGGGGAAAGGAATGAACTTGAAAGGTAAAGAAGGGAGTCAAAAAGAACAAGGAGTTTGATAGCTCTGTTGAAGACAAATCGTTTCTCGTCTCTGAGTAAAGGTGCATTTTCCATAGTTTAGATATACATTATGGTGGACCTGAGGGAAATCGAATCCCTGTCTTCGCAATGCGAATGCGATGTATTACCACTATACTACAGGCCCACACTCCCATACTACCGTATCGTCTTGAAAAACTCAAAACCCCGCATCCGCGGAGTTTTGAAAATACAAACTTCTTAAGTAGCTCAATATATCACCTGGTATTGCGGAAATAACGCAAGGTACAAGATCACAAACAGCACAAGCCACAAGAACTCTGCAACAAACACAGACCACATGGATCCGATCCCGTTCTTTGCCTGCATAATTGCCGCAGGTCCGCTGATTGCGGCAATATAGGCAATACCGATGGCAATCACCATAAATACCTGGATAATCGGTTCGCGCGAACCGCCTAATACGTTGAATCTTCCCAAAAGCATCACTCCGTAGGTGAGCAAAGCAACACATACCACTGAGATCAACCCCGCAACTAAATGGCGTACCGTAAAGGGATTAAAATGCCTTGATTGATTTGACGCCGACCCGCTGGTCACAACTTCCTGATGAGACGCGGGCTGAATCTTCTTTCGCTTGGCTATAAATCTGCTCCCCCAGTAGGCAAGGGCGATAATACCCGCGATAACAACCATGGCTATCACAAACGATCCTGTATACAACCGGAACCAGCTTTGGCTATAGGTACCATTCACGATAAAGGTCTCATTAGGCGCTAAGCTTTTTGCCTGCTTTTCCAAAGCACCGTAGGCGCCAATACTGCCCACCATGGTATCAAACGTTTCCGAAGAAACACTTTTTGAAGCAGATGGCATCATGAACATATCGGTCATCGGAACATCGTAATCCACCTGGGCTTTTTTGCCGCGCAAAAACAAATCGCTGTCAACATCAACCGCAACGTTCACGGTGCTGATACGTGCAGGTACCCGCAATGTCTCGAACGAAAAACGATACAGTCCTAAACTTTTATTTACATATCCTTTGGCGGCGTAGGCCACCACAATAGCGGTCGTTTCTCCTGAAACAACCGGATACGGAAGCGACAGCTCGTACACGTTACTATTTACGATATACTCAACCTTCTTGTATTCCGCATAAGATCGACGTCCGTAACGCCCTGTATAATCTGGAATTTGATATTGCAAACATTTATTTCCGGTATCGTACCGCACGCACGAAGAACTAATTTTTTGTTGATATATGGCAACCTCGTATGGCATGACGCGAGATACCTGAAACGAATAGGTGTCCATTGTTTCGTCGTTAGCGTTGGTGACCACCATGCGCGCATACACAATCGCTTCGCCGTTACCACGGAACACGACCGAATAGGCGTGTTCTTGACCGAACAAAAGTGTCCCTGGAGAGGAATCGGTACCGGGAGGCGCAATCGGCTCAACGGAGAGCGCTAAGCCGACGTTGCCCCATGTTAAAGATATAAGCATCAAGAATACGAAGATTTTTGTACGCATAAAAATGTTTTTACTTATATAAAAGCATACAACGAAGTTCCGTCCTTTTCGTGACAAAACCGTACCCAAGATTACTTACGTTTAATGACCCGCTTAACCGCCTCGGCAATATCTTCGGTGTGAAGCCCGTATTTATCCAAAAGTTCTTCCGGTTTGCCCGACTCGCCGAACCTGTCCTGCACCCCGACAAACTCTATGGGTAACGGATATTCGCGTGCGCAGAGTTCGGAAACCGCTCCCCCGAGCCCGCCACTTACCTGATGATCCTCCAAAATCACAAACGCACGGGAGACGTGCCCATGATCAATGACGGTTTTTGCATCCAAAGGTTTTATAGTCGGAATATGTAAAACCTCCGTAAAAATATTCTCGCTCGCAAGACTACGGGCCGCACACAGCGCATAATACACCATTGGCCCGGATACGATAATACTCGTAACCGGAGATTCGTGCTCCCAGACAACGTATGCTCTACCGATATCGAACGGTGTCGCTTGCGTGGTTATGCGAGGGGTTTTCGGGCGAACCAACCGAACGTACGCCGGATCGCGAGTTTGAGCTATAGCACCAATAACTTTAACGGTTTCATTATAATCACACGGGGTAAACACCGTCATATTAGGAAGGGTTCGCATTAAGGCGATATCCTCAAGGGCTTGGTGCGTGGCGCCGTCCGGCCCGGTCATAAGTCCGGCATGGGCACCGATGATTTTCACCGGAACATTGTTATAACACACCGTGGTACGTATTTGTTCCCAGTTCCTCCCGGGAGAGAAAACAGCGTACGAAGCAATAAACGGGATCTTTCCTGAAGCGGCTAAGCCGGATGCTACTCCTACCATATTCTGTTCCGCGACACCGCATTCGAAAAACCGTTCGGGAAACCTTTTCGCGAACTCTCCGATATTAACCGAATCGCGAAGGTCCGCGGTCAAAACCACGATGTCTTTGTTTTTTTCTCCCAACTCCAAAAGAGCATCCTGAAGCCCATCGCGTATCGAAACCATCTCCGTTGTTTCTGCGAAAATTTCCTGGTTTAATTGTAACTTTTCGTTCAACATACTACTCAAATTCAATTGTCCCCTTAAGGGTGCGTAAATCGCGAATCGCTTCCTGGGCTTCGTTCGACCCGGGAACCTTGCCGTGCCAATCAGGATTGAACTCCATAAAATCAACCCCCTTGCCCGGAATCGTATGGCAGATAATCGCCACCGGCTTTTCGTAGATTGAATGCGCCAGGTTGCAGGCATCAATAATAGCCGTAATATTGTGTCCGTCTACCTCGATAACGTGCCAGCCGAAAGCTTCGTACTTTTCCTTGAATGGCTCAAGCGGCATAACATCTTCGGTAAACCCGTCAATCTGGATGCCGTTGCGGTCGATAAGCGCGGTAATGTTTGCCAACCGGTACTTAGAGATGAACATGACCGCCTCCCAGGTGCTGCCCTCGTCGTGTTCCCCGTCGGACAAAACGCAAAAAATATCGTGCTTTTCGTTATCCAATTTCGCGTCAAGCGCCATACCCGCAGCCTGGGATAATCCCGATCCGAGCGGCCCAGATGTTGTCTCAATCCCGGGCAAGGATTCGCGATGAGGATGCCCCTGAAGCCGGCTGTTGAGAACTCTAAGTGTCAACAGCTCTTCTTTTTCAAAATATCCGCACGCGGCTAAGGTTGCGTACAACACCGGGCAAATGTGGCCATTCGAAAGCACCACCCGATCTCGTTCGTTCCATCCCGGGTTCTTCGGATCGTGGTTCAACACGCGAAAATACAAGGCCGTGAATACATCCGCCATCCCCAACGCGCCCGCGCTGTGCCCGGATCCCGCCGCTGTAAGCATTTTGATCACGTCCTGACGAATGTCGTACGCTGTTTTCTCCAGTTGTTCCGTGGTCAAATGTAAAAAAGGATTCATATGTTTATACTAATCCTTTGGCTTTGTTTTTCAAATACTCCAAAGCGCGTATAGGATCCGTGGAATTGAACACAAACGAAGTGGAAGCGATAATATCCGCTCCGGATTTTTTGATTGACTCGATGGTATCCGGATTCACGCCAATATCCCACTCGGTTCTAAACCCAAGTTTTTTTGTCGTACGCAACCCAACGAGCGCCACCATGCGGTACAACGACGGCTCGTGAAATGCTTGCTTTGACGGCCCCGGAACTCCGGCCAAGATTTGCACCACATCACAAAACTTCAAAATACTATCCGCTTGTTTCGGCTCGACATGAATACCTAAGGAAATCCCAAACTCAACCCAATTGTCCTTGCAAATTTGTGCCAAACCAGCTATTCGTTTTGAAAGCGAACTATGGAAAATCGCTCCGATCCCCTTGGGAGCGATCCCCTCCCATTGCACAATAATTCTCCGGCTTCCGGCTTGTATCCACGGTTTTATATATTCTTCGGGATTGCGAACCATCAAATGCGCCGCAAAACGAACGGGCCGGGTAAAGTGTAAATTTGCCATATCGCCTGGCGCATTCCAGGTGACCACAGATCCCAATGTGCCGTCGCTGATATCCAGCTCGATCCAATCCGCGGCCAAAGCAACGCTCTCAATGCGCTTTTTCACCAAGACCCATTCTGTTTCGTTTACCGAAGGTATAATTTCTAACATTGCTGCACACTTTAGTTCCCTTGTTCGATCACCTTAATCTTATTCAAACGCCGTTGGTACTTCGGATCTGATTTGAATGTCTCGTGCAAAAAACGATCGACCATTAAATATGCGTCGGTATCGTTCACAAAATCCGTAGGAATGACGAGCACATTAATATTGTCGTCTCGTCTCTGCGCCGTAATCATATCTGGATTCTCTCCGACACCGGCACGGATACCGTCGAATTTATTAAGAACAATGTTCATGCCCGCGCCCGAACCGCATAGCGCTATACCAACATTATCTTTATACCCCAGGACTTTTTCTGCCAGTAAGCGAGCGTAGTCGGGGTAGTCGTCCCCGGGCTTCAATTCAACCGCGCCAAGATCTTCATATACCACTTTTTTAAGGAAGAGATATGTCTTAATCTTTTCCTTAAGCGTAAATCCACGATGATCCGCCGCCAAAAAAAGCATATTAAAGAATCGTCTTTATTTTCCGGGCATGTTCCAAGAGTGTACGCGTATAGCCCATTTCATTGTCATACCACGACAAAACCTTCACCAAATCGCCATCAACGACCCTGGTCATCGGAAGATCGACAATTGCTCCGAATTCCTGACCGATAATGTCGGAAGAAACTATCTGTTCGTCGGTTACCGCCAAAATCTTATTCCATCGTGGATGTTTGCTTGCTTCGATCAAAAAGCCATTCACCTCGTCGACTGTGGTAGGACGATTGGCGACAAATGTAATATCCGAAACTGATCCGGCGACAACCGGTACCCGAAACGCCAAACCATCGAACTTTCCCTGTAGATCCTTGATAGCCCGGGTGACTGCCACAGCTGCGCCTGTGGTTGATGGTGCAATATTGTACGCACCCGATCTTCCCCGGCGATAATCAACCCCCTTTGTCGGCCCATCGACAAGATTTTGTGTCGCCGTCAAAGCGTGTACTGTAGAAAGCATCGCTTTTTTAATGCCGATCTTTTCGTGAAGCACCTGGATAACCGGATGTGCGGAATTGGTAGTGCATGAAGCATTTGAAGAAATACTGCAGGTTTTTAAATCATCTTCGTTTATTCCTAAGAGAACCGTTTTCCCGTTCGGTCCATCTTCGTCCTTGGTCGGAGCGGAAATTAAAACCCGCTTGGCTCCGGCTTTTATATGCGCCTCTGATTTTTCATATGACTCGAAAAAACCCGTTGACTCAATTACCAAATCAACCTCGAGGTCCTGCCACGGCAAATTCAATGGATCTTTTTCCTGAAATACCAGGATGCGCCTACCTTCTATCACTAATTTGGCGGTGCTCGTCGTCTTGCCCACTGTTTCATTCCCTATTTCCAAAACAACGTTCTTTTGATAGCTCCGATAGACGGTATCGTGTTTCAAAAGATAGACAAGGTTAGCGGCGTCACCAAGATCGTTAATGGCAACGAACTCAAAGTCCTGATCGCCGAATCCCAGGCGAAACGCAAGCCTTCCAATCCGACCGAACCCGTTAATCGCGATGCGAAGTGGTTTTTGCATACGTTATTGATTATCAATAATAGTTTCCGTGTTGTTGTTTTTCGCTATCTCATTGGCAACTTCCTCTAACTCCGTAACGGTTTTCATCGGACCGAGTTGGGTGGTGATATAACCGGGAAATCTTTCAAAATATACCCTGTCCTCGCTTTCATGGAGCTCTACGCCCATTTCCCGATGCAACGGAAATAATTTTATGTGTGCATGATTGACCCCTGTACCGTCCATACCTATACCCACGCGATCCACATGGAGCCCTTTTTGCAAAAGAAAAACCACGCTACGGCTTGCGTTTAAAAGTGCAGTGTAGGCGACATCATCCATATCGAATATATGGGAAGAAAAATGGAACCGGGGAATCACCAGGGTCATTCCCTTCACGTTCGGATTAATATCTAAAATCGCGATATGACGGTTATCCTGCCATATTTTCACACTCGGAATTTCTCCGGAAATGATCTTACAAAAAATACAATCCATAAGGTAATTCAAAGATTTAAAATAAAAAATTAAAAATTAAAAACTATTTTATTTTTGAACTTTGCTTTATATTTTTGCTTTTTGCTGTCTGCTTTTTAAATTTTAGCAGGTATCCCGCAACGCCGAACGCTACCGACACGTTCAATGACTCTTTTTTACCGAACATCGGGATATATATAATTTTATCACACCGGGAAAGGATGCGCTTATCAATACCGCGTACTTCATAACCGACAATGAGTGCGTATTTTTGAGAATGGCGAAGCCGGTAATCTCGAATGTTAATCGCCCGACGATCCTGCTCCAGGGCAATAACCCGGAATCCTTCTTGTTTTAACCTCCGTATCACATCTCCGGTTTGTTTCACCTTTTCCCATGGAACATACCCTTCGGCGCCCAATGCTGTTTTGGCTAATTCTTTTCCCGCTTTCCCTGATTGACCCGGAACGGGCGTCGTCCCACACAAAAATAATTTACCGACTCCTAAAGCATCTGCAGTACGAAAAATCGCTCCCACATTGAGAGCGCTCCGGATATTGTCGAGAATAACGTAAATCATAGTAACCCGCCTTTAATGCTTATTAAGATAGTCCAGGCAGGAAAGTGCGGCACTGATGCCTTGGCCCGCCGCAATGCCAATCTGTTTGTAAGGAGTGTCGGTGACGTCGCCTGCGGCAAAAATTCCGGGAACTGAGGTGCACATGATTTTATCCACCACTATTTCACCCCGTTCATTGCGTTCCATTGTGGAGGGCACAAAACCGGTATTCGGGATTAATCCGATATGAATGAATACCCCATTTGTTTTCAGCTGTTTCGTCTCGTGGGTTATCGTATCTTCGTACTCGATCCCGCTCACAAAAGCATCGCCCATAATCCTCTTGCTCATCGCATTGGGAATCAGGGTCACCCGGGAAGAGTTCTTTAAGCGTGCAATCAGAGACGCATCGCCTTTCATGTCGGGATTCTTGGTTAAAACATAGGCATGCTCGGCAATATCGTTTAACATGATGCCTGATTCATTGGCAGAATCTCCGCCACCGATGGTAACCGTTGTCTTCCCCTTAAAAACCGGACCATCACATACAGTACAATAGCTTATTCCTTTCCCTCTAAATTCCTTCTCGCCCGGTATTCCGAGTTCTTTAGGGTGCCCTCCTGTGGCAATAATGATCGTACGAGATTCATAAATCCGGTCTTCATCGCCCGCCTTTGCCTGTACCGAAAATCCTTTTTCACCAACTACCAATCCTGTAACTGTTAGACCAAGTTCAGGATGGATATCGTACAATCGGGCATGATTCACAAATCCTTCGGTCAATTTCCAACCATCGGTCATGCCGACTCCGGGATAATTTCCGATCTCTCCCGATAAAAGCATCTCCCCTCCAGCATCATAAGAAATAACACGCGGCATAATCCCTCGCCGGGCACAGTAGATGGCCGCGGAGATCCCCGCCGCCGAAGAGCCGATAATAAGCACCTGGTCCATACTGTAATTAGACTACAAATCAAGCTGAATATCGAGAAGCTGGGCAATGGCGCGCCGATTAAACCCAACCACGATAGTCCCTTTCACATCAAGCACAGGTACGCCCATCTGACCAGATCTTTGGACCATTTCCTGAAATGACTGTTCGTTCTTGCTCACATCAATCTCTTGATAGGCAATATTATTCTTTTTGAGAAAATCTTTCGCCATTTGGCAATACGGGCATACCGGTGTCGAGTACACCTTCACGGTCGAAATTTCTGATGCCTGATTTTGTACTGAAGATTCTGTCATAATAATGGTGTTGTTATTTACTCTCTTAAGACAAAAACCCGCCGAGTGAACCCAGCGGATTTTTATTGCTTTAATCTGCACTTGTAAGGCTAAATCCTTTTGCGTGGTACTCCCAAAACTTTCCCTGATCACCGGCACAGCGCGCCGCTTCCGCGATCATCTGGGATTCTTCCCCGAAAATGACCATATCCTTGAACACGAAACGTGCCTTTCCGGTATCAATGTATTTTTCCTGTAATTGCGTCAGGATTTCGTCATGAAACTTCTTGCAATACCCGCATCGGTAATCTCCGTACTCAACAATAAGATGGGGCGCACTTTCTTTTCCTAAAAATGAGAATCCCGGTATATCAGGTTGCAAGGGTCCCTTCTCCCCAGAGGCGAGCTGTTTGTCGAATTCGGTCAGGGGCAATGCTCCCACCAGTAATGTCCCGTTGATAATGGAAGATGGTGTTCCTTGTATCCCCAAATCTCTTCCTTCTTCGGTAGAAGTTTCCACTAACCCTTTATACTTGCGCGAAGTGAGACATGCGGTGAATGTTTCGGTATTAAGATCAAGTGATTCCGCAACCGCAACCAGCTGATCGTTGATAGACTTTGATGCGGGTGACGCTGTAGGGACGCTACCGGGTGAAATGTCCGGGCGTCCCGGTTGTACCGGTCGAGACGCTACCCAAACAATAACACCGATAATTGCCAGTAAAGAAAATATACTCAGCCCATTCTGTTTTAAAAAAACAAGAGTTTTTTGCATGATGCACGAATAATTAATTGGTATTCTTATAGTATCAAACTGTTTTAAAATTGCAAATGACAAAACATGCCATTATCCATCTCTGTGGTATGATAAATACAGCATGATGCAAACCAAAAAAATCATCCTTATTTTGGGCGACACCCTTGTATTCTGGATGGCGTTCGCCCTTATGCTTTTTTCCCGTTGGCATGGCCGGATAGATATAGAACTGCTTTTAGGACACTTTATTCCCTTTTTGTTTGTTTTTGGCATCGTGCTCATAACCCTGTACGCAATGGGGCTGTACTCGGCACAATACTTGCTGGGGAAAATCGAATGGATTACGAGCGCCATCATCGGACTGCTACTTATCTTGTTTTCGAATGCGACCTTCTTCTATTTCTACAGCAGAATCGACCCGAGCGTCACGCCTCGCGGAAGCCTGATTTTGAACTGGATTATTTTTTCTGTGCTCTTCATGGTATGGCGAATCGCCATTGAGCGCGTCATTCTTGTTAATTTAACCGAACGAACCGTAATTGTAGGAAACGATCGCCATGCGATTCAGTTGGCGGAAATCCTCAAGCACGCACGGGGGATCGGATTCGAAATCGTCAACATTGTTCCGGGCACCCCGGAAACATATGCCACGCTCGCCGACACGGTCAAAATGGAACGAGTACAAAACATTATTTTCCTGGAAACTCCCAATCAACTTGAAGCGCATAGCATCCTGAAAGATCTCATAGAACTAAATATCAATTGCTACGACAGGGCATCGTTTTACGAACAACGGCTCCAAAAAATCCAAATCGAATCCATTTCTCATGTATGGATTCTCAACAATATCCTGAAAAGGAAATCACCGCTCGCCCTTGCCACACACGACCTTATCCAAAGAATCACTGCTCTCTGTTTTTCGGTTATTTTAATGCCCCTTGGTATGTTGATAACGCTGATCATAACCGTTGCGAACCGCCAATTGCCATTGTATGTCCAAAAACGTATCGGAAAGGATAAAAAACCATTCATGCTCTATAAATTCAAAACAATGTACGATAATGCGGAAAAGGGCGGCCCTCAATGGGCAACCCAACATGACCCCCGTATCACTCCGATAGGAAAAATCCTACGTGCCACGCACTTGGACGAACTGCCTCAGTTCATAAATATTATTAAAGGAGATATGGCGTTCGTTGGTCCGCGACCCGAGCGTCCAGAATTTGTTTCCGATCTCGAAAAAAATATCCCTTTTTACGACATGCGCCACCACGTCAAACCGGGGGTAACCGGATGGGCCCAAATCAATTACCCCTACGGGGCCTCCATTGAAGACGCGAAGGAAAAATTGCAATATGACCTTTATTACCTTAAAGAACGATCGATCCTTGTCGATCTTATGATTATTGTCCGCACCATACGGTTTTTCTTCCAAAATCCGTCACGCGCGTAGTTTCGCCAACGCTTCTTTGATCGCGGTAACCATGAAAAAACTTCCCCCTAAAACAAGGATGATGATCTGGCGCGCACGAAGCAAAACCGCCAGGGAAAGGCTGATATGATCAGGAACCCCTAAAATGGATCCCGATAAAAACGCCCCCGCCTCCCCAAACCCAAGGCCACCAAATGCAGGTACTCCATTGAAAAAATAAATAACAAGATAAAATACGAATACCTGGGTTACCGAAGGGTGCACTCCCAAGAATGAAAGGATTAAAAATATTTGAGCCAGCTCCCATACAAAACCGATTACTGTTATAAGGGAAGCGAGAATCAGGTATTTACGCGATTCTTTCACGAAAAACGAAAGTCCATAATCGAAAAGTTGTACTGCCTCGACGCTCTTTTCATTCAAAGGAATGCATTTGACCAGAAACCTGGATAAAGTACCCGGTTTCAGGATGCGCCGTAAAAGGAAAAAACAGGAAACAAGCACGACGCATGCCCCGGCAAAAGCCCATTCGGCGCGAAACAACCCTTGGAATAAAACGTGCAAAAGCAAAAGAGACCCCCCTCCTATATTGACGATAAGAATAAGTATAAAATCGAAAAATACGGAAGCGAAACTAGCCGGCACCGAAATACCATGACGCTGTAACTCCATGCCTTTGAAAGTTTCGCTTGAAATCTCGAATGACGGGACTACGAATGAAACGGCGGAAGCTTTGGTAATCCGCTTCATGAGTCTCCATAACGACTCACGGTATCCGAAACCGCGCAAGATAATGTACCAGCGAACAGCGGAAATAAAAACAATGCCGAACACAAATACTAAAAGAGAAAGTATTTGTAAAAAGGAAAGGGTTTTGATGGCAGTGCCTATGTTTATCAAATCTACCTGCCGGCCGACATACCATAGGGCGCCGATGCCCATGGAACAAAGCGCCAAAAACACAATCCGGTTCCCCGCCGGGCGGCTGAAAAAAGACAGCACCTGACCGATAATGTTTTTAATTTTTAAAAACATATTTTTTGACATAGCTCCAGTAAGAATCTACTCCTTGTTCGTTAAGCCAATACCACCACTCGACCCCCCATAAGTATACCCGGGGAATACGCGTTTGAGCAGCGTACATAACAGATTTTTCGAACTTTTGAGGGGACAAAGTTGCCATCTGCTCTTTAATAGAAACGGACTTTAAATCTTCGGTAAACCAAGGTTCCAGTTGCAACTCGGTAACCATTAAAATCTTTCCGAATAGGGCACTCATTACTCTTGCCTTGTAGCCGTAAAATAAAGGAGGAAGTGGATAGGAAACTCTCCAGGAAAACCACCGCGTTTTAAACACCGCTTCCCGATACAGAGAAATACCGGCTGCGTCACCATACCAGAATGGACGAAGCCACGTACTCATTTCCCCGCTCCCGGTTACCAGCACAGGATGATTGGGATCAATGGACCGTACGAGTTTAAGTTCGTCTTGAAATTCCTTAGCGGACGGTTTAGGACAATCGCCAAACTTGAAAAATAATTCATTCTCGACCTGCCAATACTCCAAAGAACGAGATGGAGCATAACGTTTGATAAGTGTAGCCATGTATTCTTTCAACTTCCCAAAATGCTCGTTGGGATCAGTGCCGCGAACCCATTCAGGAATATGGCACTCCGGCCAGCGCGGAACTTTTTCCCCGATAATAAGCGTAACCTTCATGTCGCGATCTTGTGCAATTTTAAAATACTCATCGATCTCAGAAAAATCGTATACTCCGCGTGTTTTTTCTATGCGATCCCAATAAGCGACGAGTCGGATATACCGAGGCTGTAATTCGTTTACGATAGCCAAAAATGTCGATGTTGCCTGAAGCCCCAGCGACTCCGCTTGTTTTGAAGAATACACAATACCCGGCTCAAGAATGGAAAATTCCTTATTCTTAATGGTGTCGAATCCATACCCGACCCACCCCGCGATACCGAAAGGAATCCATAAGATAATCGCAAACAAACTGCTTAAAAAACTCCCCATAATACAGATATTGTAGCACGGAGATTGCTGTCGAATAGCAAACAAAATACCCCTTAAGGGGTGTTTTGTTTGCAAAACTCAACCGAAAATATTACGCGGCTTTCCGTAACTGAGCAATCTTTCCCCGCCAGTATGCTTTTTTCCCGACTTGAAATCCCGAAAAACCCAATGCTCCAAAACTTGAAGCAAGAAGCGCACTCAGCATGCTCATATCAACACCGGTATCGATATCGGTCGCTCCCAATACCCGTCCGCTCTTAGATACCCAGATATTGGCGGTATCGGTAGCGGCAAGTGTATTGTTGCTTCCTTTTACAGTTACGGTATTGATCAGTTTGGTGACGAAGCTGGTGAAATACGTATTCTCGCGAACCGTAGAACGAAACTTAACGGTTTAATTCCGTCACCTGCAACCGATCCATCAACAGTAGTACTGCCGGCAATATAGGTGAGGCCCGCAGGCAGAGTATCGTGTACCATCACATCGGTTGATGCCGTCCCGCCGGTTCCGGTTACCACAATAGAAAACTCAAGCACGCGGCCAGGAACAGTATTAACATCCTCAAGGTAAATACCGCTTGGGGTATTGAGATCATTGGTATCACGCACGGTTTTTTGCGAAGAAATAGTCGCTGTCGGGTTCGTTCCCTGAATAGTTACCACCACTTCGGCAGTATCGGAAACCTCGCTGATTGAGCTCGCCCACGCACGGGATGAATTGGTAAGGACATTGGTCCCCACCGGAAGCCCGGACATAACGTATGCGGAAAACTTGATTTGCTTATGGCTACCTTGATACAAATCTCCAAGATACAGCCCTGATGACAGTAAGGTGTCGGGAGAAGTATATCCGTCCACTTTCACCGATCCTTCGATAAAATCAAGATAACCCGGCAAAATATCTTTCACGTACGTTGCGGGCGCATTGCCCGAACCGTTGGTATAAACATCGATGCTGAACTCAACCATATCGCCCTGATTAGCGTTTACCGAATTCAAAAACGAAGAGTTTTGAGAGATATTGCGTGCCAACTTTGAAACCGACAAATACGTATAAATATTGCTTTGCACCACTACTTGCACGGTGTCGGTAGCCGACTGTGATCCGTTCCAGCAAGTAATCGTATAAGTATATGTCCCTTGTGGTTTATCATTCACTGCCTGGGAACCGCTCAATGCCTTTGACCCTGACCAGGCATTGGAAGCCGAGCAGGTGTTAGCGTTTTGAGAAGTCCAGGTCAAGGTGTAATCAGCCGGCTCCTGAAGATAGATGGTCGAGTCAGAACCGTTTACTTTGAGGTCAACGGTGGGGAAAACAATCACTTCGGGGACATAGGAAAATGCCATAAAATAATCTTCGAAATCATAATCCCCAACCCATTCCGGCCAGTCTGCCCAGCACATATCCTGGACAATCGGCTCGCCTGCCTCGCGCGCCCATGCTATTTCATTAGAAACGTTCACGATGGGATAATATCCTGTCCGCACGCCGCCGGTGCGTGGCAAAGTGAATCCTGATCCGCATCGGTCGCCGCTATGGGGCGCATGCCAACCGACCGCCAATCCGTCACCCACATCGGTAGTTTTCACGTATACATAATCTCCTTGGTTCACAGACAAGGTGGTATCAATAATTTCTTCAGTATCCTGAATAGTAATGGTTTTGATAGTTGCACCTTTGGTTAGTTTTACCTGGATGCTGCCCGCCATACTCCCTGAGGCACCGGAAAGAATCTGAAAATACAACCGCACCTCACCCGCCTTAGGGAACGGTCCGATTTTCGCGCCGTTCTTTTGATAGTCGATAGTATCTCCGTTGAATTTGCTGGTGGCGGTGCAGTTATATCCGCTGCATGATACGGTAACGCCCAAATCGACATCGGAACCCGCGTTGGCAACCGAAAAGACGGTCACGGACAACGCGAAAGCAAGTAACACGATTTTTATGATTTTTGTAAAAATTTTCATATAGGTAAAGTATTTCTACTTGTTTGTATATTATATCACAAAACAAGAAAATAAGCAATATACCGTCTTATTCTTAATTCCACGCATAATGCTATACCTCCGCACTTGTAATTTAGAAAGCGCCGCATCCTGCCCCGTACACCCAATAAAATGAACAATCTATATGGCTTGTTTGAGAGATAACAAATGAGGGGGTATACTTTTCATATGTTTACTATGGGCTTTAAAAACTACCTGGTTATATTTCTCAAGTACTTCATCGGGTATTTTTTACTCGTCTTCTGTATTCTTATCTTGGTCTTCAACGGCAGGGCAATGATTGCCCAGGCCCGCTGGAACATCGGCCAATGGATAAGCCAGGAACGCCCTACCGCCAGTCCTTCTCCTTTTACCCCTACTTCAACCCAAGCCGTTGATCCGGAACTCCGGGCCATGATAAAAACCGTTCCTTTTACCGAATCGGAAACTTATATTGTTATTGAAAAAATAAGAACAATCGCTCCGGTGGTATTCCCTGATAGTTTGGATAACGTCGTGCTTTTGAAATCATTGGAAAAAGGAGTCATCAAATACAAGGACTCCACCCAGATCGGCGAACCCGGCACCGCGATTTTATTGGGACACAGCTCGGCATACCCGTGGTACCGCGGGGAATACGGATCAGTGTTTGCTCTCCTTGAAAAGCTTGAAAACGGCGATCAGTTTGCCTTAACCACCAAAAACGGAAAAACATTTTACTATCGGGTGGATCGCAAACAAATCATTATTCCCAAAGATTTTAAAATCGATATCAAAGACGGACAATCGCATATAGTGCTTATCAGCTGCTGGCCCGTACGCAGCAACAAAATGCGGATGACCGTCTGGAGCGATTTGATTAAAGTGGAATAGTCCGCGGACTTCCTATCCGACTGGTTTCCTTTTTCAGTTAATCCCTAAAAAGGTATTTTGAGCATTGCCTTTACGCAGTTTCCGCAACCCCATATCAGTATCACCCCAAAAGTAAAAACAGAATAATGCGCTTCTGCGCAATTCTCACAGTCCTGACGAGCTTGGTATCGCCCGTGGCGATTCGTCAGGACGAGAGTATAAATAATTCTCGGCCGCTGGAGCCGAGAATTATTGGTGCAAAGAGGTGTATTGTTCTGTTTTTACAGCACCCTTACGTTCCACTGCAGCAACTGATCGGTATCGGGCATGGCGAGCATGGTTGCGGCAAAAATAATCAAAAGTATAGCTCCCATGAACGCGCTTGGTTGTGGCGTGTACACCCGGGAAAAGATCCCCAAAACAGTCACGATTCCCAGATACCCGAGCATCAACCAATACATCCAGGAAGGATTGGACATGGTATCAATCATAAAATTCCACGCGGTCATGCTGCGCGTTTGCGCGCCCGCAACCGCACTGGGCCTGCCGATAACCGGTCCACTGTACGGAGTCGGGCTTGCGGATACTCCGGGGCTGGGTTCGGTAATGTCTCCGGCAACAATGGGCTCAACCGTAAATAATGGTTGAAAAGACGGTATCGCGATGACGGGACTTGGTACGGGAATAATTGATACGACCGGAGTCGGTGACGGGTTTATAGTCGGACTGGGTTTGATGGTTGGGATGGGAGTTGCGCTTGGCTGAACCGCTGCGATTTTCGGGGAGCCGAACATCTGCACCACTACCGTAGTATTCTGGCCGTCGACCTTTCCCTGCACCACGGCGATTCCGATTTCCTGGTACTTGTCGTTTAAAATGTTTTGGCGGTGGCCCGGTGAATTCATCCAGGCATTAACCACGTCGCTCGATTCCAAAAAATCAATCGCCAAATTCTCGCCCGCGTACCGGTAGCTATACCCGCTATTCTTGAACCAATACCACGGCGTGACTCCCTGGGGCGATACGTGAGCGAAATAATTATTCAAAACCATGTCCATTGCCTTTTGTTTTGCCGCATTATCCAGGGTTGGATTTTCTTTCAAAACCGCCAACCCGTTGTTCTGCCGTTGCTGATTGGTTAAATGTAATACCAGTTGCTGGCTCACGTCCGCAAAAAAATTCGTTTTGGGAAACACCAATCCCAATCCGATAGAAAACACTTTGATCGTAATGATAATCAACGCGTAAAACACCAGCGCCTGGGTGCGCAAAGAATACGGATAAAAACCGTTTTCCTTGCACGGCATAAAAAATCCCTTGATGTTTTTTATGAAAGATATAAACGGTGTTTTCATACGCTCATATTATACCATATTTATAGTATTTTAACAAACCATAATGCCCTCTTTATATCATAACACAGCCCCGCTTAGTGAGACTGGGAAATTGGTATTGCAATGATTTCACCAATTCGCCAATCTTACTAACGACCTTCCTGTCCATTGAACCGCGGATACCATGAATCGGAATAAGTTTTCCATAATATTCTCCGTCCCGAACCATTACCCCCTTGATTGTCCCCCGCTGCTGCCCAGAAGCTCGCCCCATACTTGAGCCACCGCATCTGCCAATGTACTATCCATTTGTTTCCCTGTATCCAAGTATTGGGACACCATTGGTTCGATCCTGGAAGCAGCCAGGGCTATTAACTCCCCATAGTTGTCCTTTTTAACATTTTCTTTTAGAGGTTTCTGCTCTATTTTAAATATCTCGCCCATACGTTCTGCCGCAATCCGTTCTAAATAATTGTGGGATACACCCCCCGAAGCCATAGTGTAGAGCACGGTTTCCTTTAAAAGATGTTTCCATTTGTAGTCCCTTTCCAGCTTTATATTTAAGGGGGATAGAATCCTCTCCCAAGCGTCTTTAATGAGTTTATCTGAAATCGAAGATTGATAATCTATTTTATGACACGCTTCGTGCAAAATAGTATTTACAACAGTGGCTAGTTTTTCGCGTTTAGTACGGCTAAGTGCGAGCAAAATAGCACTCGGGTACTCTTGCTTTACGTGTGCCACTGGTGTATCAGAATTCCAATGCGAAGCAAATTTTACCTCTAATGCGGCATCAAAAGGAATAACCGAGTAAAACAAAAAGATCTTATTGAAAGCTTGGTCGAATTTTCGTGTATCAGGAAGAACCCCTTGTAATAAATTTTTCCAGGATTCCAAAAGTGGTAATTCCAGATCCCATACAATCTCAAATTTCTGTTTGAAAGCTGTTTGCACAGCCCCCCATTGAGACTCTTCTGTTTTGTCTTTTATCGGCTCGCCTGCATATCGCGCCCACAGCCATAAGAAACCATGCTTATCTTTCTGCAATATTAATTTCAACGCTTCAAGGGTATCTTGCTCGTTTTGAGTGAGCGGACCAACGAATTTAAGATAGAAATCGGCTTTCTGCCGCGAAAAATACCAGCCCCATTTTATTAATGACTGCACCCAATACGCAAAACAAACATCACGGTCAATAATAAAACTAAATGAAAACATGGTAATACTAAATCATACCTTGCTTCGGGAAAGTACACCACCCAGTATGGGTGGTGTACGGACGCCATGGCATGGCCGGCTATTGATCCGCCTCATACTGGTCGCTGCTAACATCTCCAGTATCGCCGAGATTGCCTTGCTCAGAAGCCGTCTGGTCGTCCCAGCCACCTTGTTCGGGTTGCTGTTGGACCGGTTCAGGCTGCTGTTGTGATGGTTCTGGTTGTTGCGCTGGTTCGGACTGCTGGCTCTGCGCTCCAGGACCATGTGCTATCAGGCCGTCCATTTTTCTCACCTCCTTTCTGTGTGAGATATGCTCTTTTGGAACGAAAAGAGTTATTTAATTTTCACACTTTTACAAATACATGTTAATGTATCGAAAAACGCATAAACACAGCCCTTGTTACAGGGATTATGACTTATGACTAATGAATAAATCCGATTAATTAAGGCGAAAAAACCGTGCTCACCGAATTTTCCACTGCCGGCAATAACGATATCCTTGAGACCAGTCCCGAGTTTAACCGAGGGATAATCTCAAACCAGGAAAATGCCTTCACAATGACGCGTAGGGTGGCAGTCTTACTGCCCCCTGCACCGGAACAGGTCAAGGTATAAATGTGTTCTCCGGCTACCGCAACATTTTTCACTTTCTTGGAGCCACTCGTTCCCACACTTCCGCGCCAATCATTACTGCACGATCCGCTGCTACACCCCGCGGTGCAGGATGACGCGTAGTCGGTGGACCAGACAATATTTAAGTTATAAATGCTTGCCTGGTTTTTCAAGAGGAGATAGTACCCCTTGTTCTGATCTGAAAATACACGAAACGGTATGTTGGTTACCTCAAATGAATCTATAGATGGTGCAGGTACAGGGACTGGATCAGATCCCGAGGTAGGAGTATATTCCTGAACAGTCGTGCACGTCGGAGCCCAGCATCCATCAGAATCAGGGCCTGCGTTCCCGGTACAGAAAAAACGCTGACACGTTGCCGAGTCGCACCTATACTTAATTGTTGGTGGAGTGCCTGAGGCAGGAAGAGCAGTACAGGATGCATTGACAGTTTGGGAGCCCTGACACGCCGCATTACATGCGGCAAGAGTTGGATAAGTAATACTCCCATAGGTTACGGAACTCCAATTAACACAATTATCAACGTTTCTCTTTGGGTTACACGAGCAAGGATAAGAATAAAAATTATATGTGACGTTTCCGCAGTTCTCCCGATTCCTACAAGTGACCCAGGTGCAGGCGGTTGCGGGATTCGCAACGCAACTGGTAAGGCATCTGTCTAAGCCAGAACTATTATGAGGGATTAAATCGTCATCGGTAATAAATATGCCATTGCATCGAATCGTTTGATACTGTTTTCTAACGGTATTGCATATCAAATATGAGCCAATCTGCACGTCTGTCCCACAGGCAACAAATCCCTCTTTTATCTCACTATAGGCCGGATAGCACATCACGGGTGTCGCGTGAACTACGGTATACATGCCTGCGTATGCCGCCACCGTGATGAAGAAACAAAGTAAAAATAATTTTGATTTCATTTTCATAAAGATATCTATATAAAAAGTATAGAAGAACAATAGAAAAGGTCAAGCGCGAGCTTGACCTTTCCTCCTTTATGGAACCCAGTCATCCGGTGGGAAACAGATGATGAAGGTTGCCGTCTGGTCCATGACGTAGACATAATCTCCGCCATCGATCTCCAAGAAACTGGAAGGGAGCTCAACGAGAGCGCCCTCGGGACCAATCTGGTACTCAGACAGCCATCCACCGTGACCGTCGCCGAACTTGACAGTCACGGGAACCTCCGACAACAGCCACAGTCTTCCCGTGTTCGCCGTGACTGAAACGGCGAAGTACCCTCCGCTTGGAACAAGGTCTCGAGTAACGACACAGTTCCAGACGTCCGGGAGAACCACTTCGGTCGGGGTGACAGTCACAGTGGCCGTCGGCGTTTCGGTCGGTGCCGCAGCCGTAGGGCTGGGCGCGACCGTTACAGTCGACGGAATGACAATCGGTGGAATAACGACCACCGGCTCCGCATTAAAAACGCGGGAATTGGCAACTGCGATCGGTGCGACGATCACAGCCACCAAGGACAGGGCAGTCACCATCACAAGGATGATGGCTGTCGGGTGGTTCCACAACGAGTGTCGTGGAACCATGACATGTTGAGTGGTCATTGTATTCTCCTTTCTCGCCCCGCGGAACAGCGGGACAAAGATGACCGATGATATATATAACGAGCTTGAATTGATTTATTATAGCACAATGGGAGTGGAATAACAAAACAAGGACACTTATCCACAGAGGTGTCAATTAGGTGGAAATAGGGTTATAACTATCGGTTCTTTCCGGTTATAGAGAAATACTATTGGTGGCTTTCGGAGTGCCCTGGACAGGATTACTAATGCTATCGAGCCCGTTTATTGTAGTGCCGTTGTTCGTTTGCCAGTTTAGCGCACTATCGCCTTCCCCTTCCCACTGCACCCGCTCCATGGTTGTTTTTATTGTATTATCGCCTGCATACCACGCACTATCGCTACATCCGATTGTATCAACTATATTACCGCCGCCATTAACCAACTCCAATGTTTCGCACGTGTTGTTCAGGGCACCCGTGTAAATCAAATCCGCCCCAATGTCGCTGATCGTGGTATCATCGGTGCGTTCCAGTAAGTAGTATCCATTCGCGCCAATAGTACCGCTTAGGGTAATGTCCGGCTCTCCTGATTGCGAACGCAATTGCCAGTTCGTCAAATCAATATCCTGTTGAGTCCCATTATAAAGTTCTATCCATTCGTCGTAGGCCGATGCTTGGGTACCCATCCACGCAATTTCATTGATAACCACGCTGTGGGACGGTGTCGGCAAAGGAGTCGGAGTGGGTGTTGGTGCCGAAGTCGGCATAATGGAACGGTACGTATTTTCAAAATACCATTGACGGTTATCCATTTGCGCAAAATTCCCGGTCCAATGCCACCCATCATAGTCAGCGGAATACAAGGATGCAGTAATATAGTCTCCACCGGTTAAATCTTCCAATGGCTTGGGAACGGAATAAATCGGAAGTTTCAAAACCCAGATACCGGCTCCGGGATTGTTCACGTGCGGCAGTTCGTTGGCGCGGTAGACCCAGCGGTGCGCCCAGAAATCATTGCCGCAATAGTTGTAGGTTCCGGAGGCGCGCACCTGGAAATTATCCCTGACCTGATCGTCTCCCCACTCGCAAATCGGGTACTTGAACCGCACCAATGCTTCATTGTGAACTGATGCCAAAAACATATCCTGCCACAAATTAGTATTAAAACCATACGAATATTCTTGAAAGTGGTTCAGATAAAAGAGAAGGTAATACCTGCCCATATAATACTGGGTAGCCACGTCAATTAGACCTATGTCCTGATACAGAAATTCCACGGAATACCCGGTCGGCGATTCTGGATCAACTCCCCATCGGGCGTCAAGAATCTTAGGAATGGGCTGCGGGGTCGGGCTCGGAACAGGTGTCGGAGTCGACTCGGGCGTCGGACTTGGTTCCGGGGTCGGCTCGGGCGTGGGAACTAGAGTTGGTTCAGGTGTAGGAGAAGGTATTTCTGACGGGGTTGGAGATAACAATGGTTCAAAAGGAGGTGTTTGATCTGGTCCCGGCGAGGGTATTGGGCTTGATTCAATTTGCGCGAATAACGGCCCGTTATTGCCGGGTCCGATACCCTGCGCTCCCAATACGCGCGGACTTACAACGGGAGACGGTGATACTGATGGATATATTACGGGCTGAATGCGTGTAGGAATAAGGTTTGTAGGTTCAAGGAATTCAATAATAGGAGAGGGCATAGGGCTACCTGATTCATAAAAAATACCAAGTTGACCCACTATTCCCAAAAGTGAATTCGCCTGGTTGTTCACCCATTGCAGGGTGCGTTCGTACCAGGGCAATTGATTTTGATAAGAAACCTCTCGCTTGTTTGCTTCTTGTAGGAACAGATCTAAAACTCCTGCCCCGTGCTGAATAGATTTTGTAGAAAGACGAGACCAGTAATCAGAAAGGACTATATCAAACGGATCCTCTAAACTGATTAAATTGCTCTGGGATAAAACGATACTTCCATTATATTTCTGATAGAAAAAAATTGGATGGGTACCGTCAAGAAAATCGTGCATCCCAAAAACTTGACCGTTTATCAAGGATACTCCTGATGATTGTGGGTTTTGATACCCGCTTTGTATTCCAATCGTGCTTTTGCTGTAAAAATTATTATTCGAGTAATTCGCGATTGTATTGAAATGCGTGTTTAAGTCAGAAAAAACAACCACGTTCTTGTTTTGCAATCTTTGTTTCAAACCAAAATCAGGACTCTCTAACACAAACTTGCCGGTCCATTGCTCGTACGGACTGCCGTCATGATGAGCATCATTGCGCGTATGATCCGGCACCGAAGCATCTTGGATCAAATGCAAAACATGGCCCAGCGCGAACATGGCACGCTCTTTATCTCCCTGTGCCCAATAATCCAAAGCAATATTCCATGTAAAGTCTGATTCGGTAGTCAAACTCAACCTCTTTTGCTGAAACGAGTTCAAAATAGAGGCGATAATGCTTCCGACTTTATATACGGCCTTATTTTGTTCGGCGCTTGTTTGCGCCCATTGCTTGGAGCTCGGGTAATTTCCTACGTTTAACAAGGGATCAATGCGCTCGTCATACGAGAACCCACGATTATATACGGGATCAAAAAAGTGATTAAACCAACGAGGCGAATCGTCTTCACGGCGGGCGCCATCAACCAAATATGGAATCAAATAATTCTGTAACGAACTACCGGAACGCGACAAATAAAAATCCACGGTTTCTTGAGTGAGATAGCCGTGGGTTTCATAACCGTACCCGTATGCGCACGCCGGAGATATGAGCGTTAAGATCAAAACAAAAAGTATCAAATACTTTCTATTTTCCATACTTGAGAGTAGGTATTTAATTTAAGCTTAATGTTATATAAAGCAGCTCCGCTATCGTTATACGCAGAATACCAATAAATATCTTCCAAGGATGATTTTTGCCCCCTAGTCGGCTCTACTCGTTCTATCATTAAAATAATAGAATTTATTTCATCGCGTTCCGATTTTTCTGTTAATGCATCCATCCACTTCTCGTCTTGTTGCCCTACGCTGTTCAGCGAAAAATATTTGCTCGCAAGTTCCAAATCGTTTTGCTCCAGTGCCGCAATAAATAAATCCAGGGTCTCCTGCGGGGTCTTGCCGCCGTAGGTATCATCGGCCATTGCTTGTTTATATGCTACTTCGAACTCCTGGTACTTCCGGTACTGCTCTTCCATTTGCCTGTTGGCGCGCGCCTGCGGTGAAACATATGTCTGCCACAGGTAACTCGCCGCGAGTCCCGCAACTACCATAGCCAGCATGACGCTCGCAAACTTGAAAAAAGAGCCACTGAATTTCGGCTCTTTCTGCTCTTCTGAATCGGCAGTTTTCCCTTGTAATTGATTTTGATTTTCCGTCACCTTCTTATTGTAAACGAAATTCCGATGAATCAAACACTTTCTGGGGATAACTATTGTGTAACTTTTTGATTTATCCCTCTCTTAAAATACCGTAAACAGACGATAAAACTCTACTTTTGATTGCCGCGATGGATATTTCTCCAGTTTTCTATTTTTTTATGATCTCCTGAAACCAATACCTTGGGAACCCGGAGGAGTTTCGCTTTTCCTGTTTTAGATTTGATGGATACTACCTCCGGACGCGTATACTGCGGGTACTCGGTTTTCCCTTCCTGCGAAAACGACTCGTCATTTGTCGACTCCGCTTTCCCCAGAACTCCGGGCACATACCGGCTGATCGCATCAACGCACACCATGGCGGGGATCTCGCCGCCGGTTAATACGTACTGGCCGATCGACAGTTCTTCGTCGGCAACGTGTTTCGCCACCCGCTCGTCGATTCCCTCATAATGGCCGCAAATAAAAATCAATCGATCATACTTGGCCAATTGCTGGACTTTTTTCTGGGTTAAAACTTTTCCTTTAGCGCTAAACAAAATTATTCTTGTTTTTGATCTTTGATTTTTGATCTTTGACGTAACATGTTGCACGCACTTATAAATGGGCATAAACTGCATAACCATACCCACGCCGCCGCCATACGGCTTTTCGTCAACGGTCCGGTGCGCGTCACGGGTAAAATCGCGCGGATTATGAAACCGGATTGTAATCAGCTTGCGCGCCTGCGCCCGTTTCAAAAGAGAACTCCCGAAATAACTCGTAAATGCATCTTCGAAGATTGTAACAATATCAAACCGCATACTTCCTATTTAAGCTTAAATTGACAAACTATACAAATGCGCCACAATACCCTATAGAACATTATGTTACAAGAACGCATTGTGGCCCTCACCACCTTTGTCGAAGAAAAATATATCCCGTACTTCAATTATTACTGGAGTTTCGGCTTAATCATCGCCCGCTCCGTGATTTTGGCGATTCTTGTTGTCACCACCCTTGTCCAGATCGGGATAACTCTGCATTCCTTTATCGGCCGTAAAAAATCGAAGCAACGAAAAACCATTACCATGCTCATGATCGCCGGACTTGCCCTTGTCGGCGCCCTCATCTTCTGGGGGCTCGCGGTTTCATGGCACACGCAAATCATTGCCCTTCTTATGACGGCAATCTATCTGTGGCTAATCGTGTACCAGAAAAAACACGCCAAAGCGGATGATGCCTCTTGCAAGCCCGGAGCGAAGTGTTGCCTGTGTCCGTGCCGAAAATGTCTTTGGATTCTGATGATTGTCGGCTACCTCTTCGTGCTGTTCACCGGCTGGCTGTTCTTCGTGGAATAAAAACAAAAAATTCCGAAAACAAAACCCCCTTGTTGCAACAAGGGGGTTTTGTAAAAAAGAAATTTATGATCGCAGATCGTCAACCACCTGATCAAGAGAAAGGCTGGTCCCGCCCGGTTCTTCAATCTTAAGATTGATGTGAGCATTGTTCTTGCGTCCCACAATGCGGATAAGGGTCCGAATCGCTTTGGCGGTCGATCCTTGCCGTCCGATAATCAAACCCATATCTTCTTTATCAACCGAGAGGGTTAAAAGCACCCCCCGCTCATCCAGCTTCTTGTCGACTTTGACTGCTTCTGGCATCTTCACCAAATGCTTGATTAAGAATTCCAGAAACTCAACGTATTGTCCTTCCATGGAAGATCAATTCTGTTATTTATTAGGCGACCATCCCGTCTTACGGGATACCTGAATTATATCACTGTTATGATGCCTGCGCATCTGTAGACGCCTCGGTTTCCGCAGGAGAAGTTTCAACCACCGGCTCACTGGCTGAAGGTTCTTCCGCGACAGGCTCTTTTGAAGGTTCGGAAATAGGTTCTTTGACTATCTCTGGTTTTGGTTCTTCCACCGATGCCTTCACGGGTGCCTCGACAGCCGCTGTTTCGGTTTTGGCTTCTGTAACCGGGACAGCTTCCTCTTTCGGCGGCGGGGTCTGGTGCACCGCGATTTTACTCCCTTTAATCAAACCGATTTTAATCAATAAGTTATGGATGGTTGCCGATGGCTTGGCTCCTTGGGAAATCCAATATTCAATACGCTCTTTTTTGAGTTCAAAGGTTTTTTTCAAAGGATTAAGCCACCCCAGATACTCAACCGGCTGACCCTTGGGTCCGCCAGCTCCTTTAGGAGATACAATCACCCGGTACGACGGTTGATTTTTCCTTCCCACTCTTTTTAATCGGATAACTAACATGACAAAATGGTTCAAAAATCAAAATGCAAAAAGCAAAATGATAGATAAAAACTAATTAATAAGTACAACAATAATAACGTAAAACCTGAAAATAATCAACCTATTCGGCTAAAGCTTCGGTGTGTCGGGTATTACGAAAGCATACCGACTCGGGAACCAATATATTCCGGAAGCTCTGTCACTTTAATCCGCTCTTGCTGTGCGCTGTCCCGGGCACGAACGGTTACAGTATCATCCTCCAAAGTTTGATAGTCAACCGTAATGCAGTACGGAGTTCCGATTTCGTCCTGACTGTAGTAACGCTTACCGATGTTGCCTCGATCATCCCAGGCAATGGCATACTTTTTCCGGAGCGTATCGTAAATCTCGCGCGCTTTCCCGGCTATGTCCGGCTTATTGGAAACCAATGGGAACACCGCAGCCTTGTACGGCGCGAGGTATGGTTTGAGTTTCAATACTACCCTGTCGCCGTCTTCTGTGTACGCCTCGCACAGTATTGCCAAGACGGACCGGTCCACTCCCCAGGTCGGCTCAATCACATGCGGCCAGTATGATTCATGTTCGCCAACTGGCGAATGATTATCACGGTACGGCGGTTCCGGAAAATGATTTTTCAGATCGAAATCCGTCCGGTATGCCAAACCGTACAGTTCTTTTTCCCCGAACGGAAACTCATACATAAAATCTATGGTTTTCTTGGAATAATGCGCTCTCTCTGTTTCGGGGACTTCATAATCGCGAATATGTTCGGTATTAATGCCGATTGCTTCTGTCCAAGAATGCATTTCCTTGCGCCAGATTTCAAAAACATCCTGCCAATCACTTTCTATTTTTGGTACCGGGATAAAATACTCGATTTCCATTTGCTCGAACTCACGGGTGCGAAAAATGAAGTTTCCCGGGGTAATCTCGTTGCGGAACGCTTTTCCGATTTGTGCAATACCGAACGGCACTGTCTTGCGGCTAGTGTCCAGTACCTGCTTAAAATCCACGAACATTCCTTGCGCGGTTTCAGGACGCAGGTAAGCGGTTGATTTGGCGTCCTCAACCGTACCAATGAATGTTTTAAAAAGCGTATTGAAAAGCTTTGGTTCGGTAAATTTTTCCTTGCCGCACAAGGGACATTTCCCGCTTTCCATTTTCTCCTGATCAAACCGCTGATGACATCCCTTGCACTCTATAAGAAGATCATTGAATGTCGCAACATGGCCGGATTGCTCCCAGACCTTGGGGTTCATGATGATCGCGGCTTCGAGTCCCACAATATCGTCGCGCCGGTGCACGTACCGGTTCCACCACAACTGCTTAATGTTATTCCTCAGCTCCGCGCCCAGTGGCCCGTAATCCCATGAATTGGCAAGTCCGCCGTAGATTTCGCTTCCGGGAAACACAAATCCCCTGCGCTTGCACAAACTGATTATCTTTTCCATCAAGTCGCTTTTTGAATTTTGATCTGTCATTTTTATTTTTACCTTTTGCATTTTGATCTGTCCTTACGGTGTCACTCTGCCGGTATTGGCGTCAATCGTATCATCATCGGGCAAATCCGAAGAGATTTTTTTACCGGGTACCTCGACGCTTGACCGGGTAAACGCATCGATCGCGGTTGTCGCCATGTCATCAATAATTGTAATGAGCTTACCGATTTGATCGCTCGAGGGAATAGCGGTCAGTTGTAAAACAATGGTTTTTGCCGCATAGGCATCCAAGCGGTCAATCAGCCATGACATTTCTCCGGTACGTGGATTATAAAGAAAACCTTTCATACTGCTCTCATCCCCTTTGATCTTCCCGTCAAACGTAATGTTTGCCGGCAAAATTGTTTTGAAACTGATATTCTCAAATGGATTGGCAACTGCCTGGACGGTCAGATACATGCTGTACTGGGTTGCCTGATTGATCCGCAACGGCACGGTGCCGGTATTGATGAATCCGGTTTGCGGATCGTCGCGAAAAACCACTTTTGGCGTCACAATAAGTTTCCCTTGTATTTTCGTTTCGAGAGTTGCTTCGGTCTGTATACTGGTCCCGACATCTTTCGGTTTGTTCTGCGCCGACATGATGGCACGGGCAACAACCACCTGTTGAGTGGCATTTTGCGGATAACCGTCTTTCAGTTTCACCATGAAGGCAACTGTCCCGCTTTCCCGGGGATTCAAAACCAACAACTGCGGAGTCGTACCGCCGTTCCATACTATATGTTTATCGCGGGAACTGTAGAATCCATCATTTTGGACCTTCAAAGAATCAAGTTCCAACCAGGAATCGGTTGCGTCCGCTTGTATCACGACGTCTTTCAAGGCGATATCATAATTATTTTTAAAATTGATACGGTATGTGACAATGCTTCCCGGAAGCGGAGCGTAATTCGGATCATCGGAAACGGTAATGGTTAAAGCCAACGGATTACTGATGATAGAGAGTTCTTCGGTTACCTCGGAAACCAGCACGTCGGTATTACGCACAGTTACGAAGAACCGGGCAGTGAATTCCTTTGCCTGACCTTCGGAACTGGCGATAGTCCCGTCAAAAACTACTTTACTGTTTTCCTGCGGTTCCAAAATTTCCCACGGCCAGACGAATTTCCCGATAGTCTTAAGTTCCGGATCGGATCGCACCATGGAAAACCCTTCGGGTTGACCCAGTTCCAAGCGTGCGCCCGTCCAATCATTGGTGGTCAGCTTCCGATACTCGACACTCGAGCGGAACTCCTGATCGGTGATCACCTGCTGGGGCAAGCTCACCACCAACTGAACCGCCGGATCGCTGATTACCACCTTGATGGTTTGTGATTTTTCGAAACGGTTTATGTTCTCTCCGATACGGTACCGCGCCACGACCTCAATAGTGCGCTCTTCGCCTTGTTTCCCCCAGAATACGGCACGAACCTCTTCTTCTTGCTGCGCCATGGGAGACAACGCTCCAAGATACTTCTGGTACAACGCCAAAGTTTTGGTATCGGTGAATTCGGTTCCGCTATCGGCGCGAAACGTCAGGGACACATCGCGCAGATCTTGTTTTTTCTGTTTGTTGGTTATGATTGCCTTAAAGGAAATGCGCTCGCCAATCCTGACCGCGGAAGGTCCTTCAATGCGCAGTTCGGTACGGTCGGCCGACGCCATGGAATTCCACCACTGCCACACGGCAAAACCGATTCCCAAGACGACTACACCGATGACAACGTACTTCAATCCCTTTCGGGCTCGAACTGCCTGCGTCGCGACAAACACCTGACCTGACCGCACAAAGGCTTCCGGCTGAATGAACGCATACCCCGTAAGAAATTACCTGCCCGCCGCACAAACCAAAATTTTAAGACAGATAATTCGGTAAATTATTTCGACCTGATACAGAGTTAAAATTAAACGTTTCATAGTCTTATATCGAAATTTTGGGCCGGCTTTGGCAGGCGGGAGTATTTTCCGTTATTTTATTAAGATAGCGTTGTAGTCTTTGTTTGATAAAACGTTTGCCCATGCCAGTCTTGAGATACTTTTCGCGTTGAAGTGCATCTTGTTTATCAAGACAGATCTCGGTATAGATACACTTTAATGGTCTTCTGGATTTCGTAGAAAATACTTTCCCGGTGTTATGTTTTAAGAGACGTTTATGAAGGTTATTGGTGAATCCGGAATAGAACTCACCATCCTTCTCGCTCTGTAGTACATACACGTAAAACATAACGATTTCCTACGGGGCATATATCATTATATCACGAACACGGTACTCTGATATTCGAATAAACGCGCCAACTGGATATAGGGAACCGCGTAACTGCTTTCCGGAAACCATGCACCCCGTAACCCCTGGTGCATAAGATCCAACACGGACTTGGGAAACAACTGCCCCACCAATGACAATGCCTTCCTGCAATTATCGCAATAGAGCTGGTTTTCAATATAGGTAATGAACGCGGAATGGAACTTGTTCCCGCAGCGCGCGCACACAAACGTATCCGGTAAAAACCCGAGTTCATGAAGAATTTTAGTCATGCACTGCCATTGAATAAAGATATAATTGACCGGCAATGCGCGTCCGGCATGCTGTTCCATGGTTTTCAGGAATGCATACCATAGTTCGTATATATTTTTGCTCTGATTGTCGGTATCCGTACTTGTGAGCCGTCCCTTGAACTCATGATCGTCTTCGGCAAACAGCAACCTGTCCAGGCTTGACGCAAGCGCTAAGACAGCACGCAGCGCTTCCGAATTTTTCCGGACGCAGGAAAACGATTCCAGTTCCAATGCCTGGGTAATTTGCCAACCGCGCACAGACCATACCAGCTCGGCCCAGGACAAGCTTGGAATATCCAAGTGCCCGGCAAGCTTGGCATTGGGCCTTAATATGCTCTTGCAGATTGCGTTGATTTTTCCGTGTTCTTTGGTTAATAAAGAAAACCTGCGATCATGCTCGCCGAAGTCGGAAAACGAAAGAATAAAGGCGTTGAGGAAAGACATTAATAGAATATATCACAAAATGAAAAGGGCCTAGCTTTGCAGCAAGGCCCCACGAACCGCGATGTTACGCGGCCTTAGTCTTACGACTGAGAATAATGGCTAAAACCAGAATGAAAACACCGACGAACGCGAGGAATGATACATCAAACCCCACAGTGGTGCTTCCGATCTGGAACTCAATCACGCGGACCTTGGTTTGTCCGAGTTCTTGAGTTGCCACATACGCGGGGCCCATGGCATCGATGCACGAAGCATCGTCGCCTTGAGAGCAGCGCTCTTGCGCCCCGGCCGCGGCTTGCGCGGCATCCTGTCGGCTGACCGTAGTATGGTTTCGTTCTGTCGCGGCGTCAACGACCGAGCTGCCGTATTCAGCAGCGTTAGTATTCGGCCAGACCATGTCGTCAGCGGGATCGTAGGCGTACGTAATGTCTTCCGCCTGCGCACCGCTTTCGGCAAACGAGCGCTGCCACTCTGGGCCGCGTTCGTTGTTGAGCCAGGCCGGCAAGGTGCCGGTGAAGATCGCGACAATCATCACCGCGGCAATCGCCAGCGGCAGACCAACCTTGAAGCCAGCAATGGCTTCGGCGATCTTGGGCCGGGTCAGTATGAACGCGGCAGCGGCGACGATCAGGAAGGCCAGGGTGATGGAAACAGCAAACGAGCCAAGATTGATAGTCATTTCGTCCTCCTTATAGACGATTGATAGGTTTTGAATTATTGCTTCAGCAGGTAACCCCACTGATAAAAGTATTATACCATATTTAAACATAAAAGTCAAAGCCGCCAGTTTCCTAACCGGCGGCAATGGCGCCTCCCTTAATCGGGAGGCAGAGAATAATCGTCCTGATCCTTCCCCTTTTTGTCCCTTTTCGCCGGCTTATCTTCGGATTTTTTCGCGGCCTTCTTTTCTTTAGAAGCCGCAATCATTTTTCCGACTCCGGTCCAGGGGCGAATGCCCAAAGGGTGCCAGATCTGCAGCACGGTCATGGCAACCGCGACGATTAAGATCCAGCTGAAGATGGACTTGATGCCCGACCAGATCCCACCCAGAGGGTTGGACCAGAAGGTTGGCCTGGCCGGCTCGGGGGTAGTCTCATCACCGAAACCGGGCAGAGTCAAAGACGGCATGGTCGGCTGGGGGATGGGTTGGTACCCGTATCCATCAGAGCCACTGCCGCCGGCCGGGGCACAGTTCACCTGCTGACGCTTAGGGAGCGTCGAATCGCAGGGAGGCAGGGCCGGGGTGGGGCTGGCTGCCGGCTCGGGGTTGCTGGTGTCGCTGGGACTGGCACTGCTGTTGTTGCAGCTCGCTAGAACCAAAAATACGACCAGCAGGGCGATAATGACGCCCAGAATGATGAAAATCACCCGGTTGCGCTTTTCAGCGCGGTAAGAATTTTCCATTTTCGTCCTCCTTATAGACGATTGATAGGTTTTGAATTATTGCTCCAGCAGGTAACCCCACTGGTAAAAGTATTATAGCATAAAACCACGTCTGGCACAAGCATACTAAAAGGCCGCAGAAGCGGCCTTTTAGTATGCTTATTTCCTTAGAAATTAATGAATTTTCTCGAAATCTGGCAAGACTTTCGCTATAGCAAGTAAAAAACTACCTGTGCTCATGCCGATCTCGCGGATATTTTCATGAACTCTCATCACCCCGGCTCTCTCCCCGCCTGTTCCATTAGTGTACAAACCAGTCTCAAGTTTGGCCTGGTATCCTGCCTCGGTGAGTGCCTTGCCAACTGCCAACCTGAATTCCTGTTCCAGAGGAGTTCCTATAATACGGGCAACAATCTCGTTGAATCTGTCCGTTACCCTTACCCCCTGTGCTTCCTCAAGAAGCGTAAGCTCTTCCTCCGCCTGACTCAATAGATTGGCGTATCGCGGCAAAACTTCTGTTTTTAATATTTCTACGGGAATATATTACTCCTCTGGTGTATCCAATTCGATCCGCAGTCCTTTTGAATCCATCATATATTTATTTTACTGTTTTTTAATTCCTACGCCTCGACGTTTTTTAAATGGTCACCGATAACATCGCGCATATCGGTCAAAACGCTTTCGACCTGCTTTTGCTTACGATATTGCTCAATGGAAATATTCTTTGTCCCATCAGTAACCAAGGCAGCGGCGATGCGCATTTGCATATCTTCCGGCAAATCGTCAAAATGCTCAGCTAAGAATGATGCCATCTTTTTTTCGTCTTTTTTAAGTATCAATTGACGAAGTTCTTCTGCTAATTCTGTTTTGGTCATAATATATATTTATTTTAATAATTCAGGGATGCGTAGTACGCCCCGAACATGTCCTCCAGGCGCGTGTTCACAATGAAGAACACTGATTCTGCTGCTACCCCTTCCGTTTTCTTACCGAATTTCTCAACTGTGAAATCCGCCATGGCTTGCCTGCGTAACGTACTTTGCTGCGTAGCACTTAATCCTGTCCACCAGGCACGTATTTTTTTCTTTATTTCTCCCTCGGCGACACCTTTCCTGCTGCCGATCTTCGCTTCTTTGGTAATCCATTCTCTCCAATACTTATTCACTGCTTCCTTTTCTAAAACCTTATCCAGATTCTCATCGGAACATAAGTCGGCTGCTTCATCGATAGACATCACGTTTCCTATTTCAAAACTGTTTTTACGCCCAAAAATCCCCGCATCAAGCGTTTTTCTGAATGCATCATCGCCTTCCATGGCGCCGAATAGATTATCTCCAATTACGCCCGCATAAATGTGCAGCTCGTCATATAACGCAGAAATATCGATAAACAATTTTTCCACATCTTTAACGTATGATTTCTTAAGGGTCAATTTCTTATAACCCCCAATAAACCAACCGTCCTCTTCAAACACTGCCGCGACAATCTCTCCCAACTTTTTCCTACGCTCCATGGGATCTTCGATATCAAAACACGCCTCAATTTCCCGAAGCGGCAACCCGTGTTTCTCACAAAAATCGGCAAGCTTTTTATCATTACCCTCAACGCTCCCCATAGTCTCATGATAGATACTGACAAGATTTTTCATTCTTTCCGTGAGATCCGGATTCCTGATAATCAGAAAGGCTAAGTTAGCCTCATCCGCAAATAACGTTGCTAATTTTGTTACGTCAACATGGGCTCGAATAGCATCCGCAAGATCGCCATCCGCATTACGAAACGCTTCCACCAAAAACGGTTTGTCGCGTAATGCCGCGGACAATTCCCGGGCTTGCTCCATAATTTCCCACATTTTCTCTATTAATGGCTGCGCGTTCGCGCGATCTTCGGGGGTTACCACTGATCCCGATAATCGGTGTTCGAAAAAATCCCGAGCACCTTGGTATTCGGGCATTCCCGCCAACTCGGTCAACACCGGACCCCACTTCTCGTCTGAAAATAAAATATCAAAGCTCGGTTTCTGCTCGAGCTCTTTTCTATACTCTTGCTCGTCTTTACGTAAACTCTGCACAAATCTATCTTTAAAGCTCATATTCGTAAAATTATTTTAATTTCATATAACAGTTTAGTGTACGCCTTCTTTTTCGAAGGCCCAGCGCACGTCCACTTTCCCTGATTCGCTAATAACCAATTCCTTGTATTCATTTTGGTCACGATACACACCAAAATTTAATCCGAATATTCCGATGCCCGTGTCTTTCAGCTCCACCTTCCTCCCGCGATTTACCAGTTCCCCTGCCAATACTTGCAAAAAACTAAGGCGCATTTCTTGAACAAATTGACCCATACCTCCCGGGTGAAGCAGACTGGTTCTTAAGGTTTCCGCTGATACAGCTATGAGTCGACGCGCGGAATCAGCGTCATTCTCATATCGTTGTTTGATACTGTCACAAACATTCAAAATATCCCTTATATATTCCGCGAATGACCCAAAGATATGTTCCTGTTCTTTATTGAACGCAACTTTATCTGAAGGCCCAGGAACTCCAGGCTCGTCTTTATGAATTAAATGTTTGAGGTAATCTCCGGGATTAAATGCCATAATTTTGTATATTATTTTTTAAAGATAATTAATTATACCACAATTATTGACATATTACAAACAACGGAAGAACCATGTATATCTTAGTATAAAAACGTCCAGCGGGACTGTCAAGTAACTTGCCGATTCTTTAACGTTTTTCCTGATCTATCCCCATTTTATCGAGGATCATGCTTTTGACATCCGCCAGACTGCCGCTCACCTCTTTTTCGGCCTGATCTATCTCCTGGCTGGTACGGGCACGGTATTCGTTTTTATCGACAATCCATAACGGCACAGGACTGTCGGTATGGCGGGTATTTGATTGACCCGTAACCGGATCGAACATCTGTTCGATATTGCCGTGATCGGAGGTGATGATCAGTGATGCCCCCGCGGCCAAAGTCTGCCGGCAGATTCTATTGAGCACCCCGTCCACATACTGGATTGATTGCTGAGCTAAGGCCATATTCGGCTGATGACCGGCGACGTCAAGATTCGCGATATTCAGGCAAATAAAATCATAAATCCGCTCGTCAAGCGCGCTGAAAAACCTGTCGAGCAATGTTTCGGTTTTCAACTGATACTCTTTGGCAAAATCGAATAATTTATCCGAAGGGATGATAATCTGATACTCGTTCTTGAAAGCCTCTTGACGCAACCCGTTGAAATAATAGGTTACAAGCTGGCCCTTGAGAGATTCTGCAAGTTTCAACTGACGTTTGTTGTTTTTGCTCAAGATTTCCGAAAGGGTATTATTGATAACTGGCGGGGTAAAGGCAACCGGCGCCGCAACCCCTGAATCATACTGAATCATGGTTACCATCCGGACATTGGGAGGCATCGTGATAGCTATAGGAAGAGCGCTGGACGGATCCGGCGATAAACCCAACGCAACCTGACGTAAACCGTCTGTTTGGCCCGATATCGCGATAAGAGAAGGATCAATGAATTCATCGGTGAGCTTACGACTATAGGCCTTATCCAAAGCAGCCCCGTAGGTCTCGCACGTTCTTTCTCCTTGGAGAAGCATATTTAAGTAACGTTCGGTGCGATCCCAATATTCATTGCCATCCATGGCATAATACCTGCCCGCGATGCTCGCGAACTCTCCGACTCCGACCCGGCTCATGATACGTTGGGCATCTTCTAAAAGAATCTTTGCCTGCTGGGGCATACTTTCTTTGCCGTCGGTAATCGCGTGCACGAGCACGGTGACGACTCCTGTTTGTTTTGCTAGTTTCAAAAGAGCCTCAAAATGATCCAAAGATGCGTGAGTCCTTGATTGGGAAAATAACCCTATAAGATGCAGACGGCTCGCCTTGGTTTTCGCGTACGAACACGCCTGCATCAAGGCAGGGTTATCGAAAAACGATCCGTCGCGAATCGCCATCGTAATCCGGGGATAATTTTGGTACACCGCGCAGCCGGCGCCGATAGTCAGGTGCCCCACCTCGGATGACCCCGGGTCGCCCCAAGGAAGTCCTACCGCGATACCGGATGCCTGAAGCGCCCGGTACGAAAAATTGGATTTCAACCAATCGAAGGTCGGAGTCGAAACCTGTAAAAACGGATTTGCCTGAGTACGTTTGCCCACCCCCAACCCGTCGATAATAAGAAGAATGACTGAATTCATAATAAAAGGTTAATAATGAATTATAGAACGGATTATCAGATGATTACAGTATTAGTCGAAACCTTCAGGATTATTTTGCTTTAATAT